>Ga0209709_10002723_pt1 | contig 15122 bp, 9 predicted proteins | sample ArcticOcean_MG_C_2_FD_187435 | JGI IMG/M metagenome (GOLD analysis project Ga0209709, IMG submission 187435) | Marine microbial communities from western Arctic Ocean - ArcticOcean_MG_CB4_136 (SPAdes) (version 2) | ecosystem: Environmental > Aquatic > Marine > Oceanic | place: Arctic Ocean... | reverse complement strand
TGAAAAAGTTACTTCTTGTTTTACTGTTAGTTCCATTAATAAACTGTTCTAAAGACGATGATCGGCAATTTGACCCATTGTATTCAAAGTATGATGAGGCTTGGTTTGCTGAGTGGGAGTATGAAACTGATGATGGAGATACGGCTTATTATCAGAGAGTTCTTATAGTAACAGAAGATGTGATGGCTCATAAAACAAAATATTCCATAAATAACATTGATACTTACGAGGATCTTGAATCGCTTGGGGGTAAAGAACGTTTTGGGTGGACAAATAATGATCCAGATTGCAAGCCAGAAAATTGCGTCAATTATAACAATACAACACAAGAATATACTTTTACCCCATTTAACAGACAAACACAAGAGTATGAAGATGGGTTTATTGCAGTTATAAGATTTACAGATAACTTTACTAAAATGACATATGAAGGTAAAGTATATGGAATAACAACTAGAGAAACGTATAATGATTTTGATAATGATGGTGATCCATACTACTAATTTTCATAGAACCATCCATATGCATCATTTCGTGAGGAGGATTACTCATCATAGGTTAATAATGGCTATTACCTTGTCTTCAAAGTAAAAAGCCAAGAAGATTAAAGATAATCGCAATCAGTGTAAACACAAAATAATTTTTATTTAATTGTTAAAAACAAGTAAATGTGTTATGTTTGATATTATTAATCATAAATAAATTTATAATGAAAAAATTACTCAACTCTATTGTTTTAGTAGCTGCGCTTTTTGTTTTTAAAGTTTCATTAGGTCAAGTCAGTACTCATCTTTACTTAAATGTTTCCAATGAAAACAGAGCAGAGTTTGAACGTCTGGAAATGGACTATTGGTCAAAAGTTGCAAAAAAAGGTATAGATGAAGGAAAAATGAATGGATGGGGTTTACTAAGAACAGTTGGAATTGATAATGTTACCCACGTTGTTGTAAATACTTTTGATTCTGTTGAACAAGCAGTGAATAGTTCAAGTATTTGGAACCCTTCAGTAATTGGGATGGACACAAAAGACATAAATACTGAAGGTCTTAGAGAAACTCTTGCTGTGGTCCAATACCAAAATGAAGTAAGTATAAGCGGAAGTGGAGCTAAATTCACTGTTCACAATTATGGAAACCCAAAAGATGTTTCTGCCTTTGTAAAAGAAAACAAAACACTTTGGAAAAATATTCATCAAAAAATGAAAAATACTACTAAGCTGGTAAACTGGGGAGTCCATACAAGAATTCACCCACAAGGAAACTCTGCCTATTCAAGTATTTGGACAAGAGATGGATTTAAAACATTAGAGGATGCAATGAATTATCTTAGATATAAAGAAAATAATCCATATCAATCTATGAGTAAAAGCTCAAATATGAATGAAATTATGCCACAAGGATTTAAAAAGACAATTATAAGAGAGACTCTTTTATGGGTTAATTAAAAACACTTCTGCTACAAGTGTGACTTCTATGGCTGAGATGTTTAATCAAGCGTCAGCATTTAATCAAGATTAAGCGGATGGTGTGTATCTAACATTTCGTCAGAACCATCTGCTTTTTCTAATAGTTCAGCACTAACATCAGCTAACAAATCAGTCTGGGGAACGTGTCCAGATTAGGCATATCTTCTTCTTTTAAATCAGGTATTTCTAAACCCCTTAAATAGGTTAAACTAACATTTATAGACGAGTGTCCCATAGCCTTTTGTAGCTTGGTAATACTACCTGTTCTCTTAAAGATTTCTATCGCTCCTGAATGACGAAAAGAATAGATTGTTATACTTGTACCAATATCTAGATTAAGCTTCTTAAAACGCCTCCATATAGTCTTAAAATAGTCATTTGAGTACGGTTTTAAAGCGTTAGAAAATATATTATGGTTAGCTACTCCTTTTGTTAGTGTTTCTCTTATATAAAGCGGCACAGGAACGATGCGATTACGCTTGGATTTTACCTTGCTACCTGTTAAATTAATATGTGATAAATCAACACTAAAATCTTCCCACTTTAATAGTCTTATTTCCTGATGTGGACGAAGTAAACAAACATAAGTAAGCAGACAGCACAAGTACAGATTTTGATTGTAGTTTTTTAGTTTTAGTAGTAATCCTTTTACATCATTTATTGGACTGTGAAGCACTTCTTCTTGCTTGCGTGTTTTAAGAGTTGAAGGTTTAATAGGAAAGTCTCTTTGATGCAGAAAATTAACCAACACATTTACGTGTCTTCTAGTGGTATTATAACTAGTATTGTTATTGTGTTTTAATGGAATAGAATCTATAAAAGAAGTAGTAATTGTTCCTTTTTTAATTAGTTGCTGTCTCAACAAAGTAGATAATCGAATGAGAGTTTTACGGTAGTTACTAGATAGTGGTTCTGCTAGTTTATTACTTATGATACTGTCGTACTTTTCTACGGTAGAGAGTTTGCGATACAGCGAATAATCATTAGAGACAATATAATTATATACTTCTTTAGCAAGATGTAAGGTAATAGACCTACGCTGTTTTGCAGGATACGAATTAGGATATAAACAAGCACCAATTATACGACCACTAAACAACCGATAGCGTTTATTGGCAAGTTTAAAATCTATGTAATATTTTCCGTCTTTACGTTTGCAGACTTTTGGATAAGAAAGGTTTTTATTTGGCACTAATATGGCAATTTACTTAAACATCATTTTTAAGCAACTACCTAATGTCAATATTTACGGTGTGTTACGCGGGGAGGTAAGCGAAGGAGTCGCTTGACTGGCAGTCAAGAGGTCGTGGGTTCGAGTCCCATCTTCTCCACTATTAATAATAAGGGTTTACAGGTAATTGTTTTGTGAACCTTTTTTAATTTGTCCCGAAACTTGTCCCTGATTAGTTTGTGAAAAGTCTAAAAAATCTGATCCAAAAGTTTAAAGAACCACCCCCACTAGGTCTAAATAAATCCACTTTCCTTTTTGGGAGTGCTTCGCTATATGGGTATATTATCCAACTCCTGAAATTACTGAAGAAGATATGCCTGTGGTTTAGTTTATTTTCCAATGTAGGAAATACTTTTCTTGCCTGGATATATTAAAAAGAATCGGTTAGCTTTGTTTTTGAGTTTAATTCTCTGCGTTTTCACTCAATTCAATAGGCTTGTAGCCACCTTTTGATTGGAAGTAAAAAATAAGAAATAAAAAACAGATCAACATAATTACAGGAAAAATAATAATAGTACTCAAAGCCTTTTGAGTTCCATTAGCCTTAAGTTTTTCAATTAGTCCATTTAAAAGTTTCTTATTGGAAGCTCCATCGATAGCTTGATTTAATTTAGCGGCGTCAACCTCTTCATAATTAATAATTGAATAAATAGTTTTATTCTCTAACGGAAGATTCATAATGCCATTATTAACTAATGTTGGTGGCGCAATTTGAGCCAATTCTTGAGAGACTTGAAGCTCATTAATTTGAGAATTTGATTGAAACACCCCAATTATTGGAGCTCCCAGCATACCAACAGTGAGCATACCAATGCCGCTAACAGCGTTCAAGGTAAGCGCGCCTCCTTTAGGTGTTTGTTCTGCTACCACACCTAAAGTGGTAGGCCAGAAAAAAGTTTTCCCTAGACCATACAAAGTCGCTGCGAGGAATATAAACCACCCTGTAGCTATCGAGAGAGTATATAGCCCAAATATGGCGAGAACAGAACTTATAGCTAGTAAGGTTAAAGGTGATATTTTATATAAAATTTTACCAGCAAAAAGCCTAAGGACCAGCATGATAGCCGATGTGTAAATTAGCACCCATCCAGCATCGAAACCCTGTTTATTCGCGACACTCTGCATAATGGATTGAATCCATGAATCGGTACCTAACTCTGTGATAGCTAAAGGCATAATAATAAAGCAAAGAAATAATAGGATTGGACGCCCAATGGTTTTAACATACCATCCAAAAACCGTCACAATTAATACTCCAATAGCGATAAAACCATAACGCATTAAATAATCATCTGATTCAGGTTTAAAGAAATCGTTTAGCTGAAGCACTAGTAAAAATGCAACCAGTATTGCACCACCAATGCCAAACTCTTGTAGCATTTCTTTATAACTAACTCCAGCAGCAACACGTTCATTTTTTGGAAACTTCTGCTTAATTAAGATTATAAAATATAAAAACGCAGGAATAACTGTAATAACTATTTTAATCCACCATTCAACATTACCTAAACCAATTACGATAATACCAGCAAGTACTAATCCACCTGGCCATCCGGCATGTAAAATATTCAACCATTTCGTTTTATTTTTATTAAACATTGTTGCCACCACAGGGTTAATAAAAGACTCAACAGTTCCGTTCCCTAGTGCAAAAATTAAACTTCCCCAATATAATAAGTCATAAGCGACATCAATGTGACCGACTTGTAATTGTTGGTATGCCAAATAGCCTAATATGCCCCATGAAACATGTCCTATAAAAGCAAATATCATCGCTATTTTATAACCAATTCTATCTATAAATAGACTAAAAAAGACAATAGATACAAAAAATGGCCAAATGCCAATTCCTGTAAGTCGTCCAGCTTGAGCTGGATTCAAATCAAAAGCTTCACTCCAAGTATCAATCAAAAAGACTCTAGTAATAAAACCAAAAGCAGTGGTAACTAGGGCTATAAAACAGCCCCAAAATAAAATCATATTTGTAGATTTAGCTGTACTTGTATTCATTTCCATAATTATTTATGTTTTATTAAATTGATACTAAACTTTTAAAGGATTAAAGTGTTAGCGCTTTAAATTTTTGAGTTAATTCTGTTAAAGAGGTTTCTACAGCCATACGTTCTAATGAAGAAGCACCAACAAATCCATGAGCATCGGTGTTTTTAAGAATTATTTTAACGTCTTCTGGAGTATTCACAGGTCCACCATGTGCTAAAAAGATAATATCCTTATTAACTGTACGTCCGGCATTTATTATTTCTTGTGTTCGCTTTATTGCAAAATCCATATCTACTGTAGCTCCAATTACACCAATGGATCCACCTACTGTTGTCCCTACATGAGCAATTATTGTATCTGCACCAACTTTAGCCATTTGAATAGCTTCTTCTGGAGTTGCAACATATACACATGAAAATAAATCCATTTTGGTTGCTAATTGAACCATTTCAACTTCTTTAGAAAATCCCATCCCTGTTTCTTCTAGAATATTTCTAAAAGATCCATCGACAATAGAGTGGGTAGGGAAGTTGTTAATCCCTGAAAACCCCATATCTTTTACTTGTTTTAGAAAATGCCACATGCGTCTGCGCGGATCAGAACCATGTACACCACAAAAAACAGGTATTTCCTCAACGACTGGGAGTACTTCAAATTCTCCAATTTCCATAGCTACGGCATTGGCATCACCATACGCCATTAAGCCAGCTGTAGAGCCATGACCAGACATTCTGAATCGTCCAGAGTTATATATTATAATAAAATCTGCGCCTCCTTTTTCAATAAATTTAGCACTAATTCCAGTTCCGGCTCCAGCTCCAATAATAGCTTTTTTCTTAACCAAAGTTGCTTGTAATCTTTCTCTAACTTCTTCTCTGGTATAAGGGTTTCCTTTTCCCGTCCATGTGTTTGGCATATTTTTAATAATTAATAAAAGTCTGTTTTATATTATTTTAATTAGGTTTTCTACTAATGCAACTGCAAAGTCCTCATCATTAATGTGGGCATCAATTTCTATAACAGGAATAGAGGGTTTTGTATGTTCTTTGATTGATTCAAACAAAGCCTTATCCACTTCGGGTTGATAGAAAATATCACCCTCACTATCAATTTGAGAAATTCCTTTTATAGGCAACAGCACCGTTACTTTTGCTTCAGACTTATTCAATTTAGTGGCTAGACGTTCTCCAAGAATTTTATTTTCTTCCCTATTAGTTCTTAACAAAGTAACATCTGGTGCCCAACTATAAAGTTGTCTAGATTTAAATTCTTCTGGAACCGTATCTAAATGAGCAAAATTCACCATATCTAAGCAACCAGGGACAACTACTTGAGGAATTTCCATTTTGGAAGCTGCTGTTAAACGCTCAGGACCTGCACTACAAATGCCACCGCAAAGATCATCTGCTAATTCTGTGGTAGTAACATCTAGTACAGCATCAAAGCAACCTTCTAAAATTAAAGATTCCATTGTAGCACCTCCAACTCCTGTAGCATGAAAAGCTAATACTTCATAACCTTTATCTTTCAATAGGTCAGTGCATTTATCTACACATTTAGTTGTGTTTCCAAACATGCTTATAGCAATACTTTTTTTTATATTGTCTGAAACTTCCACTTTTACATCCACCATACCACAAATGGCTGCGGCTGCTTGTTGTATTAACAATTTACTAATACTATTAAGTCCGGCAACGTCAACAACAGAGGGCATTAAAGTAATATCTTTAACACCAACTTGTCTTGAAAGGTCTTTGGCCGCAAGCGTTGTTAAGCAAAGTTTTGGTATGCCTAACGGAACCACTTGCATCGCTGACAAAGCAATATAGGTACCACCCCCGCCCCCCATACCAATAACACCTTTTATTTTATTTTCAGCTACAAGCGTTTCTAAAATTTTTGCAGCTCCTTGCCCCATTAAATCTACAGCTTTCCCCCGATCTCCAGAGTTTTTAATAGCCTCAATTGAGATTCCTGAAGCTTCCGCCACTAGAGAATTATCAAAATCAATGGTGAAATTAGCGGTGCTTTCCATAACACCTGTATTTATAGTAATAACGTGTTGATCTTTATTTTGAATGCATTCTAATAGATAGGAGAAATCTTCACCTTTTGTGTCGAAACATCCTAGTATTACAATCTTTTTTTCTACTGTATTCATTATAAAACACTATTTAATTAAACATTAAAATCGAATACCACAACTCGCTCTAATTTAGGGATTACTAAATTCTTTACTTTTTCATGAATAGGATGTGGTAAATAAGCTTCTCTAGATTCGGGACTATCAAAAGTCATTATAAACCCATATGTATACCCATCGTTGAACCCTTCGCTACTATCATAAGGTCCATGCTCCATTTTTAAAAGTCCAGGGATTTTTCCAACCATAGCTTGCATTGTTGAAAAACATTCTTCAATTTCTTGATTTGTTATTACTTCTTTAAATTGAAACATTCCGAAGTGTCTAGTCATAATATTTTTTTTATTTGTATTTAATCTTGTATAAAAGCAAATACGCCTTTTTTATTACCGATCACAATATCAATCTTACCGTCATTATTTAAATCACCTGTGCTAATTTGTCTTCCAACTCCAGAATGATCATCAATTAAATAAGGGATAAATTCTACAGTCCCATCCGGACATCTATTTGTTTTAAACCAATATAAAACAGCAGGGTCTTCAGAGCCTGGGTCACGTCCATTATGCGCATAATAACATTTTCCAGTCACAATATCTAGAATGCCATCACTATCTATATCAGCAAAATCTAAGGCATGTAACTGACTAAAAGATACGCCATATTTATTATCTGCTTTTAAGTTGGTCATTATTTTATGCTCCTTAAAAGCAATATTATTATTTGTACTTATTTGCTCATGCCATGAGAGGCCATAACCATGAGCGTTCATAGCTGTTACAACATCATTATCGCCATCGCCATCAACATCAAAAGCAAACATCTGGGCACCTCCTTGCTCAGGAGAAAAAGGGTGTTTATGGCGCTTCCAAACCGTTATATAATTCCAATTCGTTGGTTGCTCCCACCATCCACTTTTTTCTAGTATATCTATAAGTCCATCCATATTAATATCACTTGCCCCCAGACCGTGAGGAGAACGTTTTGGGTCGTATGGGCTAATAGCTAAAGTCTCCCATTCATTTTCATTATCTCCATTGGGAATTCCCAATGTAATTTGCCCATTACTAAAAGCTAAAAGCTCCTTTTTTTCATCACCAATTATATTAATTAAGTTAGGAGATTCATGATCAACATGTTTCTGTGCGTCTTGATATTTAGGTTTTTCTTTTACTTTCTCAAAGGACTTCGATCTTTTTCCGGGGTTTTTAATCCATTTACTATCGGTTCCTGGTAGTCCAATGCGTAATATATCTGTCCACTTATCATTATTAAGTTTATATGGAAACGTGAAGAAGTTGGTTGCATAACCTTCTAATCCAGGACCTGTAATGGGATAGTGTTTTACTGGCGCATATGTAAATTTTTTTTTGAACTCTGGACCTTTCCACCATACAGATCCCGCTATAACATCTTGATAGCCATCAGCATTAATATCTCCTATTGATGCACCTTCTGTAATATACTTATCTAACAATTGTACTTTTTTAAAAGACACGTTTGTGAGTGGCAATTTTTCTGTTTGAGCCTTTATTTGTAGTGATGTTATACAAATAAAGAAGCTAACAGAAAATTTTATTTTATTTAAAGTATACATCTATAAAAACAATTTATTTTAATGTTTTAATATAAGCCAGCAAATCTGCAACTTGTTTATCAGAATAATCATCAATAAGCCATTTAGGCATAAACGAACGCCCACCTATGAAACTTTGCGATTTAATTTCACTAGCTTGAATGAAAACTTTGGCACCTCCCATAAAACCAATAGAAGTCCCTCTATCATCTCTTTTTATAAGATATCCCTCAATATTGCTCTCATCATTTTTAGTAACTCTATAAACGGCATAATAACCTTCTAATGCAGCATCTGGATTAAGAATAGCCGTTAATAAAGCTTCATTTTCTCGTAATGCCGAACCGTCAAGCGCAGGAGCATAATCATATCCTTTATCCCCAACGCTATGACATAGTATGCATGTTTGAAATAGTCCTTCTCCTTCTTTTGCATTGCCATCTTCTTTTTCTGCAATAGCCATAAAATATTCAAGTTTAGTCTCAAAGGCTTTTTTATCTTCTTCCTGTCGCTTTTTTACTTGGTCTAATATCTCTATTCCGACAGGATCTTCTTTGTTAGATTGGTGTATTTTTTCCGCGCTAGAAATATCAAAAATTTTATGTAATAATAATTCCTTTTTAAACAATTTTTTTAAAAGTGAAGCGCCATTTTTGGACCCAGATAAAATATTTGCAACTAGTTTTTGTTGTGTTTCATCTAATTTTGGTAACCATGTTGTTAAAATGGTGATAGCCTGAGGTTGATCTACCTTTACTAGCGCGTGTAAGGCATAAACTCTTATTTCATCCTTTAAGTTATTATTCTTGGCCAATTGCAAAAAAATCATTTTATTTTGTTCGGGTTGATTTTCAAGAGCAAGTAGTATTAAATTAAGAGTCTCCTCTGAAGAAGTTTCTTTAATTAATGGTATAATATTATTTTGAAGGTTTTTAACTCGTAACTTGCCGATGGCCTCCAGACCTAGACGTTGCGTAGATTCATCCTTGCTTTGCAGCAAAGATTTTACAGGATTTGATAGCAATTGAGTTAATTGACTAGATTGTACTTGAGTTAAATTTTTTAATGCGTATTTAACGTAAGTTTCGGCCTTTTCTTCTTGTTCTAATGTAGGTTTAACAGCTTTAAATATAGCTGGATTAGAAAGCATCTTTGCGGCAATTATAAATGTAGATTCATTTAAGCTCATTTTTCCGCCTTGTTGTCCCCATAAATCAAGAAAAATACGTTCACGTTCTTTCTCTTCTAATGCTTGACTTGCCCATATAAGATTAGCAGGGTCTAACTGTTCTGCTTGAGGTGAAGCAATAAACTTTTTTAATTCATCTGAATAACTTTCAAGTGTTTTTCTTGCCAAAAAACGTTCGAAATTGCGTTCATAAGACCCTCCCATTTCATTGCCCTCAAGTTCAGGTTTACAGGCTTTTACCAATAGATTTATAGTTTCTGCATTAGCAACACCTACTTCGTTTAATGTTCTAAGTACTTGAGAGCGAACCATAGGGTTGCTGTCTTCAGAAACATGCTCTAATGCACTAGCAATCGCACTAGCGTTTAATGAAAACGAGGCCAATGATCTCACAGCTTCTCTACGTAAATTATGTTCTGGAGACGCAAGTAATGTACGTATTAAATTTTTATCATAATAATGAATATCTTCTATAGACCATAATGCTAAAATGCGCGTTGTTTCACTTTGAGATTTGTCTGAAGCGAGAGCCAACAACTCATTTGAAAGGTTTTTAGTTTCTTCAATTGGACGATCACTTATTTGATGCCATGCGGCACGTTTTGCCCAAAGGGAAGGCGATTTTAAATGTTCGACAAGGTCATTTGTTTTAACTTCATAAAAGTTCTCAATAGTTCTTGGTTTTTGTGATTTATGACGAATTCGAAAAATACGTCCGTGAGATTTATCACGATCTGGATGCGTTGTTGGTAATTCGTTATGCGAAATGATTTTATTATACCAATCGGCAAAATATAAACTACCATCGGGACCAAATTCCATATTAACAGGCCTAAACCAGTCATCTTCAGAAGTTAAAAAATCTGGTAAATGTTTAGAAAAAACAGTGCCATCAGGATTACGTATAACCTTTACAGCATTTATTTTACTTGTAATAGGGTTTGCTATAAAGGCAACATCTTTCCATGCTTTTGGAAACGACCCTTCATCATCATCAGAAAAGGCTATACCAGAAACTCCAGTTCCACCTAAGCGAAAATCATGTAACTTTAAATACCAAGGTTGATACGAACGAACACGCTCACTTCCTATTCCAGGAAATGCTGTTCCTCCTTCCATAGGAACTACAGAATATCCCAAGTCATTAGCTTCAGAGGCATACCATTGTCCACTGCCTCTAAGTTGGAATCCCCAGATATTGTTTAACCCTGCGTTTACTAACTCAAGTTTTTTGGCATCCAAAGAGAATCTAGCAATTTTACTAAAATCGATACGCAATTTGGCATCACTTACTAACGAGGTCACGTTTCCTTTATTAAGTGCACCATGACTAAAATGAATCCAATCTCCAGGAGCTCGAACTAATAAGTGCGCCATAGTATGGGTATCTGTAATACCAAAACCAGTTAATAAAGGTGTACGCTTATCTGCCTTTCCATCATTATCAGTATCACTTAAAAAAAACAATTCTGAACCTTGTGCAACGTAACTACCATTTTTATAAGGCAATATACTTTGTGGAATGGATAATCCATCTGCCCAAACATTCGTTTTTATATCTGAATTATTATATAAGTTTGAAATTACTAATATTTTGTCTTTCCCTTTTTTTTGACCACGATACAATGAAAAAATATGTTTGAATTTTTCATTTTTTTCCTGAGCTTCAGGATTGTCCATTAATTTTATTAACTCATTCCATTTAACATCTGCAACAGGATCTAGAGGATACATTTGGGCTGTTTGTGTCCATAATTTTCCCGCATCATCAAAGGTTATATCTATGGGGTTGATAACACCATCTCTTTCACTTGCAACCAATTCGACTACAAAACCCTCTGGAACCTTAAAACCTGCTAACTCTTCTTCTGGAGAATTCAATTTTTCTCGTTGAGAAAACGTTTTTCTTGAATACTTAACTAACTGTTTTTCAGTTAGAGTAGGATCGTTATCAATTATTGATTTATCTACATTTTCACATGCAATGATTAGTATGGTTACTAAACTTATTAAAAGAGATGATTTAATTCTATTCACTGTGTTTATTATAAAGTTATTGATATTTAAAGCTGGGTAATGGTAATATTCTTAAATTCTATTTGTGCATTACCACCACTATGCAATTGCATTCCAAAAACACCCTTAGAAGGCATGCTCTTGTCTGTTTCTATATATTCACAAGTTTTAACACCATTAATATAGAGTTCATGTTTATTACCTTTGCATCTTATAATATAACTGTTCCAACCATCTTCTTTTAAGAGGTGTTTTAAAGTACTCAAGTCTCCACTTATAAGTTTTCCACGGCGGTGCTCATCATAAATATCTCCCCAATATCCTTTTCCTATATCCGCTTGATAGCCAATGATTTTATTATCTTTAATTGTTGAACGATACTGAATTCCACTATTAATTAATCCTAAACCATGATCTCCAGTAAGTTTAAAAAGACAACGAAATTCGAAATCCTCATACTCTTTGACTGTATGTAAATAAGTGTTTGAAGTGATTTTTTTAGTTCCATCTCCGCCAGTAATGACACCATCTATTACAGACCAGATGCTTTGATTAGATTGTTGCACAGTTTTCCAACCTTCTAATGAATCACCATTAAATAGTGACGTTGTTGTAACTGTTTTTTGTGCAAAACAACTTAAGCTGCTTAAAATTAAAATGGATACTGCTAATTTTGAAAACTGAGTTAGGAAATTTTTTTTCAATTGGAAATTATTTAGGTAAACAAACTCTAATATAAAAAATGAATAGACTTAATCATTTAGATAATCCACTCAACTTTGTGTCTGAAAATGACAATTATCCTCATAAAAACTTTAAAATTTGTCTCAAAAAACATTTTGCTAATTCCAAAAGATCTTTATTATAATATACATTTAAACTAGTTTTTTTTAAATATTTATGCTAAAAACTGTAATTTAATTTTAATAAAACTCTTCTACGTAAAACGGGAAAAACTATAAAACTAGCATCTGGATTGGCCGCAATAAATTCAGGAGTCACTCCATTTGCATTAGCACCAAAACTATTAGCGCCAAAAAAATTGGCTAATCCTTCAGAGTTAAACAGGTTGGTTGCTAACATGTTTACTGATATATGTTTACTAATTTCATAACTAACTCCCGCATTAAAAACACTATAAGCGGGAAGTATAAATCCATTAGACACATTACCATAACGTTTGCCTAAAAACTGCCATTTAATAAATGCTGATATATTGTCTTTTTGATATTCGCTACTAAGGTTAAACATTAACTTAGGGTTAAAGGGTAGTATATTACCAGAATAATCTATAATAATATCGTCATTTGTGTCAACCGAACCTGCTGCATTATAAACCTTCCATTCGGTAGCTTTTGGGTTCTGAATAATTCCGTTAAAATGAAAAGTAATATTCTGCAAAGGGGAATAAACACTTTCCCATTCTAAACCAATTGTTCTTGATGTATTAAATTGAATCGGTGTATAGAAAATATTATTATCGTTTGAATCAAATTCGAAATTAGCTAAACCAACATTTTTAAGCTGGCTCCAAAATGCGGTGCTTGTAAATGAAAAGTTTTTAAGATTATACTTTACACCTATTTCGGCTTGGTTTATTTTTTGGACTTCTCCCTTTTTGTTTATGGGTACATTTGAGAAATTATTAAAATAGTGATTTAATTCAGGGGCCTTATTTCCTTGTGAAAATCTAGCAAATAAAGCAGCTTCATTATCAATTTTATAATTAACACCTCCTGAAAAGGACAGGTATCTATAATTGTAATTAAAACTATCTTTTTCTCCTGTTGGAGCTAAAACGCCATTATCATAAGCTGTATTATCATTTCCGTCTAGACCTCCATTTTGCACAAATGGAGCAAAACGATCTTTGCTACCTTTATGTTTAATGGTTTCATGACGTAATCCTAAATCTAAATGAACTTTATCTGTAACCTTCCATCGATCATTAACAAAAGTAGATACCTGACTTACTTTAGCGTTAGAATTTACAAAAAATAAACCGCCGTAATTGCTAACACCATTGGAATCGGATAGTTCAATTACAGATTGACCCGGATTCTCAAGTGTTACATGAAGCAATCTAGGGTTTGGCTCATATGTTACAAAAGCAAAACTTCCTTGAGTGAATAAAGACGTGTCTGAAAAACCTAAAGCAAAGCCTGTTGTAATATCATGATGTTCTAATTTTTTTTGTAATGTAAATTGATTCATCCACTCATCCGCTTTATTATCTTTGTACCAAGCAGAAGTTCCCATAATGGCATCATTTGGTAAAGAACCTTCACTTAAGTATTGTATGGGATTACCTGCTAAAACACCACTATTATCAACTCTAGCAATTTCATAGCCTGATTGTGCATCTCTAAAAACAACCTGACCAATAGGGAAATCAGCACCGCTAATAAAATAGGCTAGCGGGTTGTTTAAAGAAACAAATGCATTACTTATTGAGGTTTGCCAATTGGCATCTTTGGCAGAAAATTTAATGTTATTTCTTAATAGCCAATTATTACCTATGTCTTGGGATACATCAAACCCAAAAGCTAAATCTTTAGCGTGAACACCTTGTGATGGGTCAAAACTATTTGATGCCCCACGAGAAAGGTTTCTTCCGTCAGGAATATTGCCGTTAAAACTTGACATTAATAACGAGGTTGAACCAAAATTTTGTCCAAAAGCTGGAGCAGGGTTGTCCCAGTTTGTAGCAGCAACACCTGTATACCGATTTGTGTAATCATCTAATATTTTTCCATAAAATTTTAAGTATCCATGTGCATTCTTTTTAATGATATTGGATTTAAACTGTCCGCCTTTGCTAAAAGTAAAATCCGTGTTTCTAGCACCATCATCATGTCTGTAATGTCCACCTGCATTAAAAAACCAGTTATTACCTAACGGCCCTCCAATACTAGCATCTATTTTGTATAAGGAATTCCCTTCTCCTTGAAAACCACTTGCTAGTTGAACATCACCTTCAAATTCATTTCGAACACCTTGCGAGATAAAATTATATATACCCCCAGGAGCATTAAGTGCTGTAATAGAAGAGCTTCCACCTCTTAGAGCTTCCACTTTTTTGGTAGTTAGGTCTAGGCGATGAAAAAGATCTGGACTATAATATGAATGTTGAACAAGACTAACAGGAAGCCCGTCTTCTTGAAGAGACACATAATACCACCCTGTATCATCTTCTGCTGAGGCTGAAACACCTCGTGTATAAACTTTAGTAAATACTTCACCTGCTGATGCGTCTGTAAATGTGCCAGGAATATTTTGAAGTAAACTTGCAGTTCCCTGCGGATATACTTGTTGAAGTGCTTTAGAGTTAAGTATACTAAGTGATGTACTGGATTCTAGCTGAATTCTAGGATCAAAACTACCTGTAACTACTATGTTTTGTAGGTTTAACAAATCATCTTCTAAAACAAAAGAAAGTGTTACATCTTTTTGAGTCACTTCAATAGTGTCCTTTATAGTTTTATGTCCCAAATATGAAAT
>Ga0209709_10002722_pt1 | contig 15123 bp, 32 predicted proteins | sample ArcticOcean_MG_C_2_FD_187435 | JGI IMG/M metagenome (GOLD analysis project Ga0209709, IMG submission 187435) | Marine microbial communities from western Arctic Ocean - ArcticOcean_MG_CB4_136 (SPAdes) (version 2) | ecosystem: Environmental > Aquatic > Marine > Oceanic | place: Arctic Ocean... | reverse complement strand
AATTCGTTATTGTGATCTGGGCGGTAGGGTTGACGTGTCACGCAGCATAAACCAATACGCCGAAGAGAAAGCGACGAAGCCGGTGTTTACCGATCTTGGTTTGGCTCCTGGGTGGGCAAACATTTTGGCGGAACATGGGTGTAGGCAATTACACAGGCAGGTGGACTCGGTAAAAATGATGGTAGGCGGGCTACCTACGGCGAAAGTCAACCACCCCCTAGACTATGTTGTCACTTGGTCTATAGATGGCCTTATAAACGAGTATAAGGATGTTTGCGAGGTCTTAATGGATGGGGAAATCCGGTTGGTGCCGGGGATGAGTCACGTAGAGTCTGTAGATTGTCCGGTGCTGGGTAAACTGGAAGCGTTTTGCACCAGTGGTGGAGCGTCCCATACCGCTCAGAGCATGAAAGATAAAGGAGTTAAGAATTGCGTCTACAAAACCCTCAGGTACGAGGGGCATAGGGACATAGTTGATTTTCTAATCAAAAACCAGAGCGAAGAGTGTGTTAGAGAAGCCTTTGAAAAGGGGTGCAAGGACCCAGGCGATCAACCCGACATTGTTCTGATAAAAGTATTTATATACGGGGAAAAAGTTGAATGGAAAGAAGAGTTAGCAATTTTGGGGGACTTGGATGGATTTTCCGCCATGCAAAAAGCGACAGCTTTTTCTATCGCCAGCGTTGCCAGTTTAATGGCTGAAGGAATTTTCGACGGTAATATGGAGCAGCGTGGAGATGCTTGGATACCTTACCCGAAGAACCTGTCTTACGGGCATGTTCCTTACGATAAGTTCAGAGATAGATTAACCTCGTTAGGGCTTAATGTTTAGAACATGGAGCAAGGGTCTTTTTTGCCTTCCTTAAAACGCTTGTCTGGCGTTCCATCAGCTTTTAGTTTTTCCTTAGCCTTGGGTAACGGGGGCGGAACTGTTTTTACCATAGGTGTAGGATAGTAAGCCTTACTGCGTCCCTTGGGCTTGCCGTGGCAGTCGCAGCCACACTTGTTTAAGTTACACAGACCTACTTTGCAGCACCAGTGTTTGAATTTTTTCCAGATTTTTTTCATTTTGTTTTTTTATCACATTTACAGTGTTGACAGCGCACCAAAGAGACTTTCCAGAAACTCTTCCAGTTGTCTTTCAACCATCTCCAAAGCCACCCGTGATTGGGGTCTTTTTTCTTAAATTTTCCCACGCTTGAACTCCATATACTCATGATTTCTTCTTCCGGGTTGTTTTTTTCTTAGTCGTAGCCTTTTTTCTACTGGCCCTCGTTCCTTTAGCTGGCTTCTTTAAGTTCTTTAGATGATCCTTAATGGGCGTACCCTGTTTTTTTATCCTGATGGAATCTTTGATAATATCGTAAACCACCCAGAAACCGATTGCCCCGATGAGAAGTATTGCAAAAAGTGAAAATAGATTTACCCAATTAGCTGAATTAGATTGCTCCTCTGGAGCTACCTCGCATGGGCCAGCGATCTCTGGGTCTTCAGTCCCACATCGCCATCCGTCTGGCTTACCCGTTGCTCCATTGTTGTCGGTAACAACGACGCATCCACCCTCGACTATTTTGGGCGGGAGTTTGGTTTCTATTGGGGGCGACTTTACCAGTGGGGGTAACTTTACCAGTGGGGGTAACTTTACCAGTGGGGGTAACTTTACTGGCTCGGTGCTGATTGTCGGCTTAAATGGCGTTGCTTCTCCTGCTGCTTCTGGGGTTCCAGCAACATTAGTAGCTTCAACACTCTGGGGTGCGGGGACTATTGGCTTACTACGTGCGGGTGGAAGCATAACTTGTGGAGATTGGACAGGTTGAGCATTTCGAAATGTTTCTGACGCTTCTCTTCTGGCTGCCGCTTCCTCATTCATTTGCTCTGGAGTTTTGCCTTTTATGATCGTGCCAGCAGAGCCAGGGTTAATCCATGACCCCCCTGTTCTGCAACCGCACTGCACAAGGGTGAACGCCAGCAGCAATAAAGCTAAAAGCCAAATAGGTAGGAGTCTGGGATAGTATTTCATTTTTTCTTTTTAGTTATATGTAATAGCCAAAGCATTAAACAGAAAAACGGCAGCCACAGTAATGTCAACCACCATGAACTCATTTCTTATTCTCCATTATCCAACCATAAAGAGTACTGCTACCGTACCCGTACTCGTAGGGTAGTAGGCGATGATCTTTTGTTTGTATTTCCGGTGGCTTACCCCAGCTTCTAGGGAAAGCTTTACCGTCGGGGCTATGATACACTTTACAGCCAGTGAACAGTAGAATTAACAAAATTGAGAATACTATGTTCATTTTTTTGGCAATTTACTTCTTTTGCGTGAGCCGCCTTGTCCTCTATACTTTTTCATTCCCTTACTGTATCGTCCGCAGCCTTGACGGGTCTTCTTTTTTGTCTTCCTGCGTTCGTATACGAATGCTTTTCTGATTTTTGCCATTATGTTTTACACGATGCTGTTGCGTTTCCAAAATAGAAACCTATGATTGCGGTCAGCGTTTGCCTCACTTCTTCTACCATTAAGTAGGCTGGAAGCTCGACGAACGTTATTTCAGTTCCACCGCCGAATAAGCCGAAAAACCAAGTAGGCTGCTCCTCTTGCACTTCTACGATTGTGGTCATCCCCAAGAGCGACAGGATAAACGGAGCGAGTATTACGCCAAATAAAACGAAAACAACAATCAATCTCCTCACCCATTTCCCAACGTCTACGGGTACTCTTTTAGCGGCTTTGTCGGCACTTGAGTCTTCGGCTTTCTTTTTCCCCAAGACCCTTTCCCAGAGTGTTGCTCTCTCCTTTGCTCTCTCAGCCATGTAACGGAATATAAATCCCGTTATTCCACCGCCAATCATTGTTATTAGTTCAATAGGCACATTATTAATTACACTTCTACACAATAGAAGGGAATTTGGGAGAAAATACTTTTTTAAATTTTTTTAAATATTAGCCAAATAAAGATAGTTTTCTTGACTTTATTTTAGAATTAGACTAGAATACTTTCAATGAAGGAGAATAAAAATGGAGGAGTACACACCCATAGAACACCTATCTCTATCGACAATCCCGAAGTAAGAAAAGACGAGGATTGGTGGGATGAGTTATGCAAAGCTCATGGGGCAAAGAATTACTGGCTCAAGAGGAAAACGAAGAAAGAACGTCAAGCTGCCGAAGAACGTCAAGCTGCCAAAAAACGTCAAGCTACCAATGAACACGAAGTCTCAAAAAGCTCAAAAGTCTCGAAAAGCTCAAAAGGTTGAACCTTGCTCCTCTTTTTACGCAGAGGATCAGGTAGAGCAAATGAGGGCGATGCTTGCCCAATATTGGGCAGAGCATTTAGACGGAGAGGCGTTTGCGGCGATCCTTTTGGCGGGTAATGAAGGCTACAATAACTTAAATGTAGAAACCCTGATTCAAGAGTTTGAATCTGTTTTTGGAGAAAATTATTTTGGAAGAGATTGACGCACATAAAAAACTTTGGGTTAAGCAAGCCGTAGCCAAGATGAGCAACAAGGACTTGGCTAAAAATATTCTTCTTTTTCTTCAACATTCTGATGTTTTAAGGGATAATAATGAAGCTGAAACGGCTGGTTACAAGTTATACCTATGGGCGGAGAAAGAATTAAAAAAGAGTGGCTGAATTTTTTTGGCGAAGGCGGTGGCCTCTTGGCAACCGTTCCCTCGAAAACGCTGAAAAAGTATGGGCGCAGAAAACTTGAAATTATTACTGGATTTTTTAATGCAAGAGAAGTTAAAGCAAGGTGGATAGCTCACTCCGACAAGCACGTAATATTGATTAAATATAGTGATTTTGGGTTGCGAGTGAGTAAGGGAGAATCGGAATACGAAGCAACGTACTCCAATAAGGCAGAGTCGGTAGCAACCTTTAGCGGTCCTGGAAGCCCATCGACGCAAGAAATAATAGACTTCTTCAGATTTAACGTGAAGGAAGAACAAATACTAGAATTTTTTTGTTAAATGTAATATTATATACATGCCAAAGAAGAAAATAGAGGTCATCAGGAAGGAAGATGTTAAGAAGGGTCACATCTCAGCAAACAGGATTGATTTTGGTCCGCTGAAGAGAAAGCAAAAGAATAAATGGAGAAGACGCAAGACAAAGACGGGCAAACCAAGTCCTTTCGTGGAGAAGAGCGAGGTATTCGAGGACAACGAAGGGAGAAAATATGTAAGAAACTCGATGCGTAACGCCGAGAAGGATGGGGGAACTGGGTCTGGTGGGTCTTATGATTGGCAAACTGCCAAAAACCATCGACGCGGAGTATTTGGCCAAGCTGGCAAAGGTGATGCCCCCAGAAGCATAGGAAAAAACTTTCACAAAAACTACAAAGAAATAGATTGGGGTACTAAAAAAGAGAAAACAAGACAAGGGCTACCTGTGCCTAGAAAATTCAAGAAAGTATACAAATAACATGGAAATCTCCACGCAAAAAATAGAATTGCCAAATAAACACATAAGCCCTATTACAAAGTCTCCGCAAATTTCAAAATTGCCAAATAAACGTGCGCGTGATGAGCATGATGAGTCCCCGCAAATTTCAAAAAAGCCAAATAAACGTGCGCGTAAGTCCCCGCAAATTTCAAAAAAGCCAAATAAGCACGTTTTAGATGTTTACGCGAAGTCCAACCCTTACGACCACAACCCTAACGGGGTTAAGTCTGACTTTTATTCAGGAGGCTGGATTCACGGTGGGATTAACGATTAAGTTGGTTTGCTTCCTCTAAATCGGGATCACTCATTTTATTTTTTTAAAAAATTTTTATTTGACTTCGCAACGAGTTCTTCTGTCTAGTATGAATCCCTCCTCATATAAGTAAGAGACTATACCGATGACTTCCGCTTCCGTTGCGTCAGGCTTCAAAATGATTACACGATCTTTCATCCATGCGCCATTCTCATCGCTATTAACAATGACGGGTACTCCATTAACTATCAAGTCCTCTTGATTCATTCGTGTAGGTATGTGATGATGTCGGCTGTGGGAAGCCAGCGGAAGATGTCATCTCTTATATTTTTTGTTTCAACAACCGTATCCAGATCGAAACCTTCTTCATTGTACCAACCCCATCTTTTTACTCCTATTGAGTAGGCTACGATTACCTCTGAGCCATTAATGTCTGCTGCTCCTATACACGCGACCTTGCGGGTTTTAGGATTGGCTATCACAAAGAGATGCTCGTCATTAGTATTTTCAACCATTAAATCGAAGCCTTCTTCAGCGGCCTCCTCTATTAAGGTATCCAAGAAGGAGCGAAGGTCTTGATCTGCGTTGTGCATACAATCAATTACACAAAGATAATTTTTTAAAACAAAAAAACTCTTGACAGGGGAGAAGAACAATGGTATGATATTTACATCGTTAAGAAAACCTACTAAAGAAAGAAACCTATGAAATTAATCGAAGAACCTACGAAAGTCATCCGCAAGGGAGTTACGAAAGCCGTATCCTTTGGAATCAAGCAAACGGGCCTAGCTCACATTCTCAATGTTCTGAGGAACCAACTTTACTCTGATAAGGTGGGTGCTGTTGTTCGCGAGTATTCAGCAAACGCTGTTGACGCTAACAAAGAAGTAGGCAAGGGAGACGTTCCCATCGAAGTCACTTTGCCAAGCGCATGGGCCCCTACTTTTAGAGTGCGCGATTTTGGCCCTGCACTGAACCAAGAAGAAATTCGGGAAGTGTTCGCTATGTACGGGGAATCAACCAAGAGGAATAGCAACGAGCAGATTGGTATGCTCGGCCTTGGTTCCAAGTCTGGATTTGCCTACGGAGATTCTTTCGCAATCAACTCCTTCATTGGCGGGGAAGTTCATTCTTACTCCGCTTTCATTGACGAATCGAAACTTGGGCAGATAGTCCAGCTTGCGGTTAACTCGACTGACGAACCGGACGGTTTGGAAATTGTTATTCCCGTAAGCGAGGATGATTTGAATGAGTTCCGTGAGAAGTCGGTTAAACTATATAAACATTTTAAAGTAAAGCCAAGGATTCATGGTCTGAGCGACCATGAAAAAGATGGCCTCGAAATGGAGACTCTCTTTGAGGGCGAAGATTGGAAGTATCTGAAAGAGGGAAACTCCGACTCTATGGCAGTCATGGGAGGTATCCCGTACTCTTTCAATTCCTATGATATAGATTTGATGGATGACCCAAAGGGGGAAGCGTTGAGGGAAATCGTCAACCATCATCTCGTTTTGGAATTTGAGATTGGAGACTTAAACATTACCGCGAGTCGGGAGGCTCTTGAGTTCACCAAACATACGAAGAAAAATCTTCTCAAGAAAATCGAGAAGGTAAATTCCGAACTGAAAGTCGAAGTTGAGGAATCGTTTGGCGAGTGCAAGACGATGTTCGACGCGAAGCGTTTACTCGGAGAGATTTGTGACTACGGTAGTGCGCTCTATCAGTTATCGAGTTGGGCGAAAGAAACAGTTTCTTTCAACGGTGAGAAAATCAAGGACGTACAGTATGGCTTTTACAAGTACGACCATGTAACGGTTCGCTCCACGAAGAAAACTTATGCAGGGAACGCTCGATTTAAATTGGGAACAACAGTCAATCCCCGCAAGGATACGGTAATCGTAAAGAACGATGTCGGTCATGTTCGCGGTGCGCTAGGTAAGATTGCCCTGCTTGAAAGCGAACAGGAGGGGCGTAAGGTTTACCTCATTAACTTTGACGACTATCGCTACAAGGACGTTCACAGGGAGGAGCAGAAGCAAAAGACTGAAGCAGAAGTCTGCAAGGAATTAGGTTTCGATGCGCCAATGTTACTCCTGAGCGAATTACCAAAACCGCAAAAAGGTAGCTCGGTATCCGTGGGGACTCGTACCACGCACAAAACCTTTGAGTACAACATGGATTCGTATCACTACTCCAAGTGGAGTGATCGCTGGACTCCTACTGAAATTGACTTGGATGAGGATGAAGGCGTGTACGTTGTAATTAATCGGTACGTTATCCAAAGGCCGAATAATGAATACGCTCACTCCGAGGCGAGGACGTTTAGCACCATGTTCACCAACATGAAACAGTTGGTTGGTGAGAAAAACTTACCAGACACTATCGTTGGCTTCACCAAAGCAGCGTCGAAGAAAGTTGTGAAGAACGACAACTGGATTGAGCTACATGATTGGGTTGAGGAGCAAGTTTTGAAACTCGCAAAGAAAAACAACATTGCTGAGAAGGCTCAGAGAGTCAAGCGGACGGAAGATGTTCACCAAAGTTGGTTCGTTAATCAAAAGGAGATGAAGGTCATAACGAAGATTCTCGGCCAAGACCATCCTTACGTTGAGGTACAGGATAGGTACTACAAGCTCGGAGATGATAAGAACGAGGTAAACAATTACATAAACATGGCGCGGGATTGGGGATTCAAACTCCCGAAGGGTAAATTGCCAGAAGGCAAGGTTGACTTAAAGGCACTAGCGAAGCAAGTTGAGGAGGACTACCCTCTCGTAAAGTTTGTTCAGACTGATACTTGGTACGACAAAACAAGTGAGGGGCTAGAGGCTCTTTGCGAGAATATGATAAAGCTGGACGAGTGCAAGTAAAACAATCTGCTCTGCGATTAGTAGGTTTCTCGTAGGGCATTTCGGAGGGCGGGGGGTATTTAGTAGGTTTCTTACTCCCCGTCCTCTTCTTTCGTTTGAGTGGGTAATTAAAAATTTTAAAAAAAAACAGAATGAAAAAAACAATAATCATATTAGCATTATTCGCGCTTGGCGGCTGCGCCACAAGCAGCAAACAACAAGAGAAACAATGGGACTTGCTGTTCACCACTGACAGCTACACTGAAAAGAGTCCGACCATAAAAGACTTAATGGAAAAAGACTTCTGCTAAAAAGCTCGTATCAGAATAAGGTTATATTAGAATTGTTTGTATGAATATTTTTGCAGTAAACGAGAATCCAAAAATCGCAGCGCGAGAGTTGTGCGACAAGCACGTTGTCAAAATGATTCTTGAGTCTGCACAAATGCTCTGCGCTCCATTTGAGAGCGGCACAGCACCATACAAGCGCACTCACTACAATCATCCTTGCACCAAGTGGATTCGTGAGTCCGTAGAAAATTACGAATGGCTTCTTACTCACGCTTATGGCTTGTGCGAGGAATACTTCTGGCGTTATGGCAAAGTTCATAAATCTCTTGATGCTATTGATTGGTGCGATAATCATTGTCAGGAGCTTAATTTACCGAACAGAATCTTAACTCCATTCGCTCAAGCGATGCCTGACGAATACAAGAACGATGATCCGATACAAGCGTACCGTGATTATTACAATGGCGAAAAATCTTATTTTGCAAAATGGAAAAACACATCAACTCCAGCATGGTTTAAAAAATGAAAACATTAAGAAAAGGAAAGCAGTTCAAAAAAGTAGAGCCACTTCCAAAGGGTTGGCTCGGCACAAAAGAAATCGCAGCGCAAGCTGAATCAGATGGGACTTATAATATGTCCTTCATCAAATTAAAAAAATTGCTCGATGATGGGTGGAAATTTTCACCGAATGGGCCAAGGAGAGAAAAAGAAAAACTTGCCGCCGAAAAATCCTCCGAGAAAAAGAGGTAATGGAGGCAATCAAACAAGTGAAACGCAGAGACGTTTCCTTTCTCGTTTACGAGGATGAGACTCCCTCTTTGCCAAAGTTCTGGGATTGGGATGATTGGGAGAGCCACACTTACGAAGTGATGGAGACTTTTTTGGATAAGGATCATTCTTACATAGATGCGGGTGTGCATCTCGGTCAAACTGTTTTGTACGGGGCGCAACTTGCGAAGTCCGTTTACGCAATCGAGCCAGATTTGGAGGCTCTGAGGATTGCCGACAAGAATATAAAATTAAACGGCATACCGAATATCGAAATGATACCAAAGGCTCTAGGAAACGATTCTGAGAGCATTAAACTAGGTTGTCCGAACACTTGCCCAGCCTTGGGTTCAAGCAGGACGGCTGCTTTTTTTGCTGACGAAGCGAACTCTTTCGAGGCTGAATCAATTTCCCTCCCCTCCCTTGTTGAAAGTGAAAGAATAAATGATTTAAATTTTTTAAAAATTGACGTAGAGGGCATGGAGGATGCCATCATTTCCAATGCCGCCGATTTGGAGGTTCCGATGTATGTCGAGATTCACACGCCTTGGCTTTCTCAAAAGTATGATGGTTATATAAAAATCCTGCATTTTCTTCAGAGGTACAGAAACTTGACACTTTTTCGAGGAGGTCAGAAATTTGATGTTGCTTGGGGGGATTTGGGCGACCTGTATGTGGAAGAAGAAAGGCCCGAAGGATTTTTTAGTATTCTAGCTCATTAAAAAACTTAAAAAACTTAAAAAAAGTTCTTGACTTGAAAGTAGATCGCTGTTATACTGTTTAGTAGATGGAACGAGAAGCACAAATCACCTACACCAAATCAATCTGCGACGATTACGCGCTGATTGGTCTAGCGTGGGGCGAAACAGAGAGACATTCAGATGATTTCGATTTAGAAAGTCTCGGCAAAGTTTTAGCTTGCGGAACTGAGTCCAGAAAACAAATTGGCTGGGTTGTTTACGGAAAAGATTTCCGTGGAAAATTCGGAAAAACCATAAAATTAAAAGAAAAAGTTATTGGAGGATAAAATGGAAGATTATACATATCTACTCACTGAGAAAAGTTTGTCAGTAAACCTGATGGGACGTATGTTCATCATCAGAGCTGACCACCCCTACTTTGGAAAAGCTCGCGAAGCGGTCTTGGCCGAAGATTGGGACAATGTTCGTCGGGCAATGGATATTCCCGCTGAAATCGCTCACCACTCGGAAGGTAACATCAACTTTTGCGAAGGCTCGCTTTTTTACAAGGACGAGATGATTCACAATGTTGTTGAGAGACGCATCCTTGACCTCATTCGGGTTAATGGCAACTTCAAGCCGCTCATGCGCTTCTTGGATAGGTTGATGGCAAACCCATCACGCCGCTCCGTGAATGAGCTTTACACGTTCTTGAAGCACAAGAATATGCCCTTCACACCGGATGGCAAATTCCTCGCTTACAAGAGTCTCCGTACTGATTGGACTGACCATTACTCTGGCAAATTCTCCAACAAGATTGGAGACACAAACTCGATGGTTCGCAACGGGGTTTGTGACGATGCAGAGATTGGTTGCTCTCAAGGTTTCCACGCTGGAAGTCTTGAGTACGCACAAAGTTTCGGCGGCACTGGTAGTCACGTTGTAGTGGTTGAAATTGACCCTGCTGACGTTGTAAGTGTGCCGAAGGATTGCGACTGTCAAAAGTTGAGGACTGCCTCTTACAAGGTCGTGGGGATTTACTCCCGCGCTTTAGAAGAACCAGTGGTAGACGAATACTTTGAAGGTTCATACGACCACGATACGGGCGAAATCTCGCTCTAAACGGTGGGCGCGGAGGGTGTCGGGGGTTGTTCCTCCTTCTCTCGATACCCTCCGCTAATTAAAATTTTAAAAAAACGAAAGGTAAGAGGATGATAGAACTGAAAGGTAAATGGGAAATCGTAGAACGCTCAAGCGGCTACTGGATTGTGGATGATTTCGGAGTGGTCAATGGCCCCTACGACTCAATCAAAGAAGCAGAGCAAGATGTTCCCCGAAGTGGACAGCTTCAATACCCCTTACCACTGGAGGACTAATGGAAGTGCTGATATACATGGCGGCGGTATTCGCAGCGATGATTATACTAGCTTGGACATTAGATTACGACGACGAACAAAACGACAAGGAGGATTAAATTATGAAAGAAAAAACAAAAACCTACGAAGTAGAATTCACATCAACAACATCACGACAGTATTGTGTGGACGCTAAAAACAAAGCGGAAGCAGAGGAGAAGGCGTGGGAAGAACTAGAACACGATGCCGAGGTTAGTAGCGCATGGGTGGAGAACTCAAAGGTTGAGCGTGTCGCAGACACAGCAACAGAAAACACTTGGATGAACGCAAACGGAAAACTGGAGGATTAAATTATGAAAAACACCGACAACTAACTAACTAAAATGAAAAATTACAACGGCAAACATCACATCGAACAAGATTCGGGCTGGGATGCCGAAAAGTGTCCAGCAACAAAAACTTGGTGGAAAACAAAAATGACTACCCTGAAAACGTGGACAATGTATAAGCAAGTCGATGGTAAATGGACTGGAAACAATTACAGAGCAGGATACCAAACCCCCGTTGGACACTATAAGAACGAAAAAGAAGCCCGTAAAGCTCTTACAACTAACTAACTAAAAAGAAAGACCAAGCACTATCGGATACACCAATAATTCAAATCACTTTCGCAAAGACGAATCAGAGTTGCAATACATGACTCTTTGGGAACAGGTTGTATCCTTTGAGGGGTACAAGCACCAGTGGGACAACGAAAGGACTCTCGGCCCAGCGAGAGGCAAGCGTGAGTGGGCTGGTAACAGTCTCGGTATCGTTGAACAACACGATTTCAATAGCAACTCTTGGTTCAGCCAGCGTTACGACTTTGACAAGAACGGTGAATACTTTGACGCAAGTATGCGCGACTACCCATTCGCCCCACATGAACACTTACGAGCTAAAGATGCGTATATGCTCTGGGAACCTGACGCATGGAAGAAGCATTCCGACAACTGGTGGAGTGCCAAGGCAATCATGGAGGAAAGCGTATGGAAAATACTCACAGACCCTTGGAACAAGAAGTCAGCAAAGTACATTAAGGACAACGGTCTGACCCAAGACGATCTGAACTTGGAGACTATCTACCTCTATGACGAATTTGAAACAGAGGAAGAATTAAACGAGGCATACAAAGCCTTGAGGATAAAAGAGTACGAGGCTAAAATTGATAGGCTGCAAAAGTTGCCTTATGGAGTAACCCGATAAAATATGAGTTGGACTAAAAAAGATATAGAACAGGGCGTTGCCAATTATCTGGAAGAAAACTTTCCAGACAACTTGGATAACATTCTACTCGCTGACGGTTTCGAGGAAGCGTTTATGGGAGTGGTAGAAAGCAAAGGCTCTGCTCCAAAGGCTTGTTACGACTCAAGCAAGTGCATAAAAATTCTCATGGAGAATGGTGAGGATATGACAGCGAAGGAAGCAGTCGAGTATTTTGAATTTAATGTCATCGACGCATACGTTGGTGAATCAACACCAGCCTTCATGCATCCCTTCCAACCAGAGTGGGATTGCGTGGAGCCAGCAAAAGAAGAAAGGTAAATTATGAAAATGAAAATTTTATTATTAATTTTTACGCTCTCGCTTATCGGGTGCAGTACGCCGAAGCATACCTACGAGGTGCATCTGGTGGATGGCGAAGGCACACATCACCTAATCACCGCTGACACAGAAGATGAGGCACTGGACTTTATTGGCAATCAAGAGGATTCCCACGGCGCAATGAAAATTATCAAACAAAGAAAGGATTAAGTAATGACGAATAGAGAAGCAATGACAACCGTACTGGATGCTGCGGAACTTTTCATCACAGTGATGAACGAGAAAAGCATGGACTTCAAGCATGAGGAATTGGATGATGCAATTTTTCAACTACAAGATTATCAAAACGATGTAATGGAGGATTAAAATGACAGACCTTTGGAATAATGATAAGATTCAGTTCGCGAGACTGATATACGAAATGGAACTCACCCAGAGTTTGGATTACGAGGCACTTAAACAGGAAATGGATTTGGATGCCGAAGAATTGGATGAGCTATTTGAAAGAGCGCGAGAGTGCATAGAAGAAGCAAAAAGGACTTATGAAATTGATTACAACATTGGATTACGAAAAGATTGATGATGTGGTGGTAGAGAATATCAACCACAACGACTACCCTGACTTTAGCGATGCTTACATTGCAAGCGCGAAGTACGATGACCCTGTTAAGGGACACAGGGATTTAACAGAGGACGAGTTGGAGAACCTAGACAGTGGTTGGGTTCACGACCAAGTATGGGATTGGGTACACTAAAATGACTAATAAAGAAATACTAGAAGAAGTTTACCGTAAACTTGAAACCGCCGTAGGTGGAGATGCAGTAGAGATACGCAAATTCATCGAGCAAGAGTGGCAGAAGGCGGACGAGGATGACGGCTGTTGCGGGGCAAGGTAATTTCGTGAAGCTAATACTCATACCGATATATTGGATAATGGGAATAGGGATTATGATTTGGGAAGGGATTATGGACTATGTTAAAAGAAGGTGAATTAAAATTTTTTAAAAATCGAGTAAGCTGCCATAACGTGTCGCCTACGAAGGTGATGCTGGGATATGTGAAACATTTATGGAGAGGATTGCAACACAAACGGAGATTCTTTGGAAAAGAGGATTAAAAAATGAAACTAGAAGTAAACAAAAATAGCCCACGGCCATCGGATATACAACTCGTCGAGCAAGCCCTTAAAATGGCGCGACCTTGGGGGCTTGAAGCAGAGGTCATGTGGAGCGCGTTAATTGCAGCGGCGGGAGCAAACGAAAATGGCAGGACAATGGAAGAAGCATTGGTAGAAGCACTAGGCGAGTGGGACTTGGACGAGGAAGGAATGGGCCAGTAATGTACGACGAAGAACAAAATCGCAAAGTCACACTCGACCACATGGTTGATGAGAAGTTTGGAGAGATATTCTTTCTAGCAAAAGATGAGTTCGACATAGCGAACAACACGCCAGAGGAACAACAACTTTGGGATATGCTAGAGAGATTCAAGGGAGTTTTGAAAAGAAAATGCAAACATCATTTTGAAGATGATACAGAGGATTAAAACATTGTAGCAGCGCATAAGTATGAGGATTAAAACACTAGGAGACAACAAGAAAGGAAAACGTAATGGCTAGAAAAGGATTAAGCTGGAGCAGGGACGCGACATACCGCCACGGATTTGAGGTGGCATTCGTAGTCCCGCATAGCCAGTACGCGGATTGGGAGGATTGCTTGAGGTGCGAGAAGCAACAAGTCATTGATGCCCTCCAGAAGCGTATTAGGGAGATTTTTACGGAGCAGGAGTACATGGAGGCGATTAACGGCTTTGACACTTACGAGGAGGGAAGTTTAACCTCCATGACACCGGAGGTGATTAAGAAAATGGAAGTAATCGACAACGAAGATTTAAAACGGAACCCAAAGAAACCGCCGCCCATGCCAGACATGGAAGCAATGGAAAGGATTGCGGGGGTATATAAATCACAGATTGACAACAACAAGAAAGAAAGGTAAACTACATTATGGGAGAACTCGTATTAATCATTGGATGCACGATAGTGCTATTCTATCTAATTAAGGTAATCACAGGGATACTTTCAATGGGGCCGAGGTGGTAAATTTTTCCGAAATGCTACTCGCCTTTCGCTGGTGAGCGTTGGCATCAAAAGAGATTCATGCCGCAAAAGAGAGAGGGTTTTTCTATTCTACCTCCCTCTAGTGGTCAAACGAGCCACGGGTAGACTATGGAACATCGGGCTTGCAATGAACCTCATCCAACGCTAAATTTAAGAGGATTATAGAAAATGGACGATAAAGAACATTACTGGAAAGAATACCAGAGAGACATGGCTGACGAAGCCAAGCAAGCGGCAAAAGAAATCTGCAAAGAACACGGACGCACTGAAGTTGTTGAAATGACTATGTTGGGCGGGTTTAAAATTCGGGATAATTGGACGGGGGAAATTTATTACGATTATGATAGGGCTTTTGAGGATTGCGACATACCACGAAATCGATTAGATTTAGATGAGGATGATTTAGATGAGGATTGAAACATCTAGAGAATAACAATGCAGTTTTAAGAGGATTGAAACAATTATTATCACCCTAGCCATAGAGGATTAGAACATTCCAAGTGATGGATTTGAGAGGATTAGAACATCATTGCGTCGCTCAATTTTAGAGGATTAGAACACGAAGGTGAGAACTTTGTCTATTGGATTGCTTCTGTATATTTTAAGAGGATTGAAACATCGTAGAGCGAACTGCTGAGAGGGGATTAGGACACAAACTCCCGAAGGATTTGATTTCGGCGGTAAAAGCCTATCGATAGGCATATAAAGTTACACAATTAGCATTGCTTTTTTGTTTTGTTTGGCTTATATTGTTTGTGTTCACAAGAACACTC
>Ga0209709_10002720_pt1 | contig 15132 bp, 19 predicted proteins | sample ArcticOcean_MG_C_2_FD_187435 | JGI IMG/M metagenome (GOLD analysis project Ga0209709, IMG submission 187435) | Marine microbial communities from western Arctic Ocean - ArcticOcean_MG_CB4_136 (SPAdes) (version 2) | ecosystem: Environmental > Aquatic > Marine > Oceanic | place: Arctic Ocean... | reverse complement strand
AAAGGGTAGCCTCTGAAAGGGCGGACTGCAAACCCATTAATCCACCAATTGCTAACTCAAGGGTCTATGCAGAAACCCATTGATTAGACTGTTAATCGATTATACTATTCTCTGATTATCTAATTTATCGCTACCCTTGAGTTGAGATTGAATTTTAGGATTAGCATTGTTTTGCATGGGATTATACAAATCCAAAATAGTATAATGCAGCTAACAGAAATCCTACGTCCACTATTGCAAATAATATTTTCATTGGTAATGGTATTTTTTTCCAAACATGTACTAAGCCATTACTCTCATCATGACCCAATGTTTCATTTCCAGCCTCTTTCGTGAACAGTTGCCTGTAGGCAATCCGAAATAGAAAATAAAAGATCGAAAGAACTGTCACAACTAAAATAAATAAATCAACCATTTCAAACAAGTCACTCAATAGTCTCACCTAATCTTCTCATAGGAAGCCCTCCTCTTCTTAAATGATAAATGAATGGGCGGCATCAATAGAAGCCATAATAGCCCATATGATCGTAAGATGCGGGGTAAATACTATATTGAAAAGAACAGATAGGTGCTCATGGTTTCAAATACAACTCTTGAAAATCTCTTCAAAGAATACAAGACATCACTTGATTATGATTCTCGTTTAATTTGGGATGAAGGGGTAGTAAAAATTGCAAACGGCGGAATTCCAACACTTCGGAAACTACTCGTCTTATTTTTTGCAATGATATTAGCTAGCATGGGCATGATTTTCTCATCTTCAATAATCGATATATTGCCGGTCTTTACTTCAGATGATGGAACGGTTATGACAGCAAAATATGTATTTTATTTGTCATTATTTGTAGCATTCATGTTAGGAGTTGGAGTTGTACAGGCAGCTCTCGAATTTCGTCGTGGGCAACGTTTCTTGATAATTAGTGACGAAAAACTTGAGATTCGATATGATAAGAAAAATGTAGGACCAGGTAGAAATTCAGTGTTAATTTCAGATGTCGCAGCGATTGAAAATTATTCTAGAACAACAACAACTTCTGGTTCTGATAGAGACTCATATACTCGTACATTTTTAGTCACTGGTATCGTTATGATAAATCCAAAGGATGATCGTTCACTCGAAAACACAAAATTTGGGATTCCATTAGTTGAGTTCAGATCAAATACAAAAACTAAATCTGAGAATCTTGCAAATGCGCTAAATTTCTTAATTTTCAGGAAATAAAGATATGACAAAAAAAGACTTTTATCCTTTCATCTTCACATTTACGTCCAATGGTAGAAACCGTAGCTATGAATTAGAAAATCAGAGCCTGTATAATCGATTAACAGACAAATCAATGGGTTACTGCATAGGCCCATAGTTAGTAATTACTGAATTATAGGGGGTGCATTCGCCCTTTCAGAGGCTAGCCTCTAATCCACCCATGATTAGCAGGGCAACCTATTGGGCCATGTTGAAATGGACTTGGCACCAGTACCATCCAATGGAGGACATAGTCTGGCTTAAGCAGATGTTCCGTCAAGAATTGGATTTGCGTCCACCCTCACTTGCGAAAATAGGTGAAAACAGTGTTTTGATCCATGATGAGGCGGGAAATCCAATTGCCCATGCCGCATTATCGAACCGATGGAGCAGTTCCGAAATCAACAGCGTCATCGTCGACCCTAATCATAGAGGAAGGGGTTTGACGCATAAATTACTGGAGCAGTTTGGAGGGGGGCGACTCTTTTCCTATACTCGGGATGTCCGCCTCCAATCGACATTACTCAAGGCTGGGTTTGAACGGAGGCTATACCCCGGTTTACTCACCCTACTGAATATTGGGATTAGTCGTATTGCAATGTTTTTTTGGATGATTGTTGCCCTAGAATTTAGGCGTATTTTCCATCAGTTCAGGCATCTGCTAAACTACAAATTATTCATTCGTCCGTGAATCAATGGCTAGAGAATACTGAAACTATAGCGCCCCCCTTTGCTGGTTTAGGATAAGGAATGGGCTATGATGCATCCCCAATGATTCAGATTTGACCATAGTAACCGTTGTACTGCAATACAGCGTATTCGCTACCCTTCGATTAGCCGGCTTGTCATATCTTGAGGATGAATTCTAACAGCAATTATTTTAACAAACACAAATACCGACATATGATGTCTGTATGACCTTTGACTCTGATTATGAGCCGTGGTTTCAACCACCTGGATTGGTAGTCGGGCCTATTTGGCTAGTGCTTTACACGATGATTGCAATCAGCTTCATAATGATGCTATCTAAAAAAGAAGAAATTTCCAATAGCAATGTAATAATCGCCCTTTTTGTTATTCAACTATTAGTGAATTTAATGTGGCCGAATGTTTTTAACTCAGCGGAATATCTTACATCTTTCCTGATGATTGTAATCATGGTGGTTTTTACTGTGATATACGCCTATGTGACATACGAGCCAGCCAAAGAAGCATCGATCCTAGTTTGGCCTTATATCCTATGGGTAAGTTTTGCTGGAATAATTAATTTTGCTTATTATCTAAACGCAAGATGAAGCATTTATCCAATATGTGGACAAATGGGGATTACTAGCAAACACAATGGTGCATATTTGGAGCATAGTAACCGTTGTACTGCAATACGGCGTATTCGCTACCCTAAGATTCACCTTTTTTTGATTCCCTTGAAGAACCTAAACGGCCAAGAAGAATCATCAAAACCATTATTCCAATATGAATTAGAGGGATGAAAATCAAATCTGATCTTTGACCTTGTATTACCATTAGATATCCCGTAAGTATCGCCATTAATCCTGGTAATACTGCAAAGATTTGGAGTATTTTTCTAGTAGCCGGCCAAATCGCTAAAAAGAGAGTTAGTATGCAAATTGGCACCGTTAGCATTGAAAGAAAAATTCCTCCTATCATCCCACATGATTCAGGTCCTACACATAATGCTTGAGCTGGACTCGGAATAAATATGATAAAGAAGAAGATTGAGATGAGGTATTTTATTGAATGGTTCTCCAATAATTTTTGTTCACCCATATCTTTTGGTTAGTGCCTAAGCATTTAGTTATTTTACTAATAATGTCACCAATGGGAGCCCTAATTGACGTATACATCAACAACGGTACCCTTGTTATGGGCATCAGTAAGAGGCCCTAGTGGAGGGGGGGTGGGTCTAAACCTTTGAGCTCCCGGGCTTGTTTTCTGAACTTTGAGAGATTCTACAGGTGAGCGAATGACAACAGTGCAAATCAATGTCGACAATCGTCAAGCTAAGCGAAATGTCGCTGTCTTGTTCTACGCACAGGCGATTCTTGGTTCGCAACAATCGATCAATATCATCCTTGGCGGCTTAGCAGGATTCGCTCTCGCTGGCAACAAAGCATTGGCGACATTGCCGATCTCAGTCATGCTTCTCGCTTCGATGCTTTCGGCAGGCCCAGTTTCGTTATTCATGGGGCGGTTTGGACGTAGGGCAGGATTTCTGCTCGGAGCAGCAGCAGGACTGCTTGGAGGGGGTTGCAGTGCTTTGGCATTGTATGTAGGGCGATTCGACTTGCTTTTACTAGGAGCGGTCTTGACTGGAATTTTCCGCTCGACCCACGGTTACTTCCGCTTCGCGGCAGCCGATACGGCTTCTGAAGAATTCAAACCGAAGGCGATTTCTCTAGTTTTGGCCGGCGGATTACTGAGTGCATTCATCGGACCAGAAATCGTTCGTTCGACATCAGATGCAATAGATTCGACACCTTATGCTGGCGCTTATCTCGCAGTAATCGCAATCAATGTGATTGGTTCACTAGGGCTATTATTCCTCGATATTCCAACACCACCACGAAAAAAGAAAGGAGAAAAATCTGGGCGAGATCTCAAAGAAATCTTCACTCAACCAAAAACGATTGTCGCAGTAATCTGCGCTATGGTTTCCTACGCGGTGATGACGCTTGTGATGACTTCTACAACACTGGCGATGACAGCTACCGGATTCACTACCGCGACGGCTGCAGACGTGGTCCGCTGGCATATCATCGCGATGTTCGCGCCGAGTTTCTTCACCGGCGCGATAATCTCTCGAATCGGCCAATTACGGGTGATTACGATTGGCCTTACACTACTTGGAATCGCGGCGTTCATCGGCGTCAGTGGAGATGAAGTCGAAAACTTCTACTTTGCATTAATCGCATTGGGACTCGGATGGAATTTCGGTTTCATCGGAGCAACAAGTCTGCTGACGACGACCCACACAAGTGAGGAACGGGCGAAGGTGCAAGGACTGAATGATGTCCTGGTGTCAGGCCTCGTGACGATTGCCTCATTTGGCTCGGGCGCTATCCTGCAAATTTACGGTTGGAAATATGTGCAATATGCGATGATTCCGGCTCTTTCCTTGGCTGTCATGGCCATTCTCTGGTTGGCGATCAAAACGAGGCGTGCACGGAGCATAGAACCGAACTTTGGAGGTATGTGGTGATAGAAGGGGACAGGGAAAGAAAAACACCGATGAAGAAGTCAGTTAGCTGTCTACGATAAAAAGCGTACCCACGCGCTCATTTTGAGCGTAAGGGTTGCAATAACTGCCATCAGGTCTTAATTTTGTGACCTCTTTGAACTTCTCAACCCCTATCCCAAAATTAGCCATCATCTCTCTGACTGCTTCCGCATCACCTGCTCTAGCGCCGAAGGATGGTAATCTAGTAAGTAGGCTGCCCTCTGATAGATTCATGACTGACTCAGGTCTAGGTAAAGAAATTGTTTTAAAACTTCCTTGTAATTAGCATAGTAACTTAATTAAATCAAAGTAAATATCATTGCATTAACTTTCTTCATTAAATGCTGGTGTCAACTATTGTTTATAGAGAATACCCCTATTAATGAATCTATAATAATCTAAACGTTACACTACTATGTGGCAACTTTTCTAGGGAAGTTGGTAAATAATTTTACTTCTTGGTTTCGAACTTTATTCCAATGGACTTCGCTATTTCTCCGGCTTGGCCATTGGGATGTTTGACTCCTCTCATCATCTTTGTAATATCCAACTTCCAATCTCCTTCATCAGAGTTTCCGTGGATGTTGTAGTCGTGATGTGTGGACGTGGATGTGTGCCCGTCCTCATCTGTGTGGCTACTGTTATACTTGTGATATCTAAGATATAGTGAGTCTGAGAGGATTCTTCTCTTGACTCCCCACGTGCGTCCTAAAAATGTACCATCAATAACTAATGAGTCGATGCTATGCTGTACACGTAACTGATAGGTAGAGGATGATTTGAGAAGTGAGTAAAGGCTATTATAAGCAGGGATAAGAAATATCAGACCAAAAAATAGCATCATTATACTTCCTCCTGATAATCCCATCACAATCGAGAAAGTTCCAATCCCTCCAAAACAAAAAATAAATACAGAATGAAATAATATATCAGAGAATCTGGAGGCCATTCCCAAAGGTTCCGACAAAAAATCCTGATCAGTAGACAAAGGAGTAGGAGGTGCGACTTGCAGTGGTAAAGTGGCCCCTTTGGGAACGCTATCTTCGGAGTCTTGCTCCTTCCACCATTCTTCCTCCATAAGATTCGATATTTCTCATCAAGTAAAAACTCATGGGCGAAATTAACTCTTTTCGATGGGTATGTATCATTCTAACTGTTGCACACAGAACTGTCAATTACGCTAGGGAATGTTATGCTCCCGTAATAGAGAGGGCTATAACGCACTACCTCGCTCGCATAGTGTGTCTGTGGCCTCGAGCTTATGGGAAGGTTTCCTCGGCGAGGTAGGTGTCGCTGCCTTCCAGGGGCTACTCGTAGGGGCGGTCACTGGTGTTGTCTTCAAAATTGTGACCAATTTGTTGAAGTGGTTCATTCTAATCGAATTCGCCCTGTTAAAGTGGCTAGAGTCGAGAGGGATAGTAGTAGTCGACTGGGAGAGACTTACATTAGGGATAGTAGACATCGGCATCGATGCCACGGCCCAGAGCCAGTCAATCCTAGTATCAATATCAGAGATGGGGACCTTTGGCCTGGGCTTCTTCACTGGGTTTGCCGCCATGGAGCGCTTCAAGCTAAAATAACTCCTCTCTCATTCCCTAGAGGGAATTATACCATGTCAACAATTGGTCCTAATTTATACATTCATAAACTACTCTACAGAATGTGACGAATACGTGATAGAGGAGTGGGTGTTTCCAAGAACATGGGATTGTTGAATTTGGCTGCAAAAGTTTGGGGCCAGGATAGTTGGGATGAGTTAACCTTCAATGAAAAATCCATCACTATTTTCATCATCTTTGACCTAATTGTTGTGTCCCCATTCGTCATTTTGGACACTTTAGATAATTTGGGCTTGATCTAATTCATAGGCATCAATTACCCTACCCTAATTTACATATAGATACGATTCAGAATAGGATACTTCAATGAAAGAAATTAATGCCGGAGAAAAGTTTGTATATATCAATAATCAACAATGTAATATCATGATTATTGATGAGAAAAAAGCAAGTATCTTTGGTTGGTTTTTAACAGGGCTATTTGTTTTCGTAATATGTTACTTCCTTTGGATGTCTTACTATTTTTCCAACTTTTCAGGAATTTACATATTAGTGGACATTATAATAATAATAATCATACCGGGAATTTATATCGGCGGAATCATTTGGGGTGTTACAGAAAAAAAATCTACTAGTTTCGTAATTGGTATGTTGATACTACCACTAATGTTGATATTATTTATCTTGTTCATTACATTCGTGTTTTCAGGTTCTTCAGGAGGAACTTGGAATTGATTTTTACGAATCTAATCAATGGGTTTTTGCATAGACCCATGAGTTAAAATTGCTGTATTAATGGCCATGTTCAATCAAACCAGAAATATCCATAGCAAATAATATCAAAGTCAGTATTATTGCACCTAATAGGACATTAAGCATTGCTTTCTTACCTGTTTCCGGATTATGGATATCGGGAAGAGTATCTACTGTTGCGACATAAAGGAAGGTACCTGCAGAGAATAGCATAGTCAAACCAATAATATGGGTTTCTAAATCTTCAAGAGCATAGAATGCAAGTAGAATCATTACAGGAGTAGCTAGTGAAAATATCAATACGTCACGAATAGAATCATTACGATTTTCTCTCTCATGCATAGAAAATACTCCAAGACTGAAAGCAGCAGGACCCTTATGTATCAATACTGCAAGAGCTACAGCAGCAGTCAGAGAAACACTGCCAGATGCTGCTGCTGCCCCTATCGCAATACCATCAGTTGCCGCGTGAAGTGTTAGTCCGAATAGCAAAAGCCATCCCGATGAACTATGATGTATATGTCCATGATTATGCTCAAGGTCATGATCATGATGCTCTTCATGAATTGCATGCCCTATACCAGATCCTTCAAGGATAAGCATGAGCAAGAAACCACCAAGTATTGCTCCCCCTAATAGTAAGCCACTAGTATGTTCATCTTCTTCCTCATGAATTTCATCATGAGAATGGCTGGTGATTAATTCTTCAATTTCTTCCAATCCTACTGTGGCATTAATTTCACCATCTTCTACTTCTTCTACTACGTGAAGTACTGATTCCGAGAGTGATTCATCAGTAGAATCTTCATCACTATGAGTGGATTCCTCTTCAGCATGTGCATCATGACCTCCAGCTAATTCTTCGATTTCTTCTATCGCCTGAGATGCATTAATATCTCCATGATCGACTTCTAACATCACCAGAGCTATGGAACCGGCTAATCCATCTTCATCGCCATGAGAATCGTGTTCATCATTAGTAGCAAGTTCGTAACCTTCTGGAATCACAACTAACGCTGCAGATGCAAGGATTATTCCCGCTGCGATCCCTGTCATTATCTTTAATTTGTTTGCATCTTCCTTTATTTTTGATAAAACAGGTATTAAACCACAGATGAGAGCGATGATTAAAGTTAGTGCAACATACATTAGCGGGAGTTCTGCCATACCTTTCCGACAATTAATAAGTATTTAATAAATGTTATTAATTAATATTAATATTTTGAGAAATATTATTAATTAGTTCATAATGCGAGTCGCATGAGTCGGATACTTTCATTCAGTACGGACAAAGATTTCGCCAAACAATTAGAAGGTTTAGTGGCAAAAAGTGGATATAAAAATCGCAGCATGTTTCTTAGAGATGCTAGTATTCATTTTTGTGATGCAATGACTAGAGGTGATATATATTCAATGACAGATTCAATTGAAGTTGAGGGAACTATGGTTATTTACTATCAACATAATATTGAGAATAAACTTCTTGAATTAAGACATTCACATTCAATAGAAATATCATCTTATAGTCATAATTGTTTAACTTCAAGCCATACATGTGTTGATACGATGCAGATTAAAGGAACTGCTAAATTGATTCGTGAGGCTATACAAAAATTGCAAAATACGGATGATATAGATCGAATTGAATTTATTGCAGCCCCAGTAAGAGAAAATGGTTGCTGCTAATCATAGAGGTTAACAGGACCTTTTGCTAACTCTATGATTCACGGGTAATAGCATGGGTTCCGACGCGTGAAATGCATGTCGAAAGGGTGTACATAGGGGTTTCAAAAAATGATTACTGGAGTTAAGATTCGATTTTAATTACACATTTACCTTTTGCACGCCCAGAAAAGGAGCGATTGAATGCACCTTTCCACCCATTCTCCTGGTCATCAGAATAGAAGTCCCATATATCGTCAATCGTAGATTTGATTGTACCGTTTTCGAGATAACCTGCAAGTGTTGCGAGGTCTTCGTTGCTCGGTGAAAGGAAGAGGTATGTCCAATCTGCGTTGACTGAATTCGCAGCTTTGTACTCCTCACGTTTTTGTCTTCGCTTTAAGAATAACTTGAGAATCCAAGCATTACCGCCGATTCTACGAATTTCTTCGAGCGTTGGGTTACCTGCAATTGAGATGATTTTTCCTCCTTCTTTGATTATCTTGACCATACGTAGGCTTTCTGCGGTTGTGTCAAAACAAACATCAAATTTGTTCGCAGTATTGTCGCCATAAAGTTCTTCAAAATTCTCAGATTTATAATCCACGACTACATCTGCACCAAGTTGTTTGCATATCTCTTCTTTCTCACCTTTGGAGGCAGTAGTCACAACAAGACCTGCTTTGAACACGTGCTTCGCCAGTTGAATGGCCATGGTGCCAACACCACCAGATCCTCCGGAAATGAATATTGAGTCTCCTTCTTTGAGACCTGAGGCTTTCAGCACCTGTAGAGCAGTCATGCCAACTAAAGGCGTCGATGCTGCTTCTTCGAAAGAGAGGTTTTTCGGCTTGACAACAACATTCGATGTGTGTGCAACGCAAAATTCAGCCATTGCACCTCGGTACCATGGCGTTTTCTGACCATCACTTTCATCTCCAAAAAGGCGAGCGAGGACTGGTTGGCCTACGGAAAATTTCCCCTCACCATCTGCTTCTTCAACAATACCTGCCACATCGTAGCAAATCACATGAGGAAACGCTGCGACTGGCTTTACCATTTTCAAACCGCCAGAAAGGAGAGCATTGTCAACAGGATTAATCGCAGAAGCATGGACTTTGATAATGATGTTTTTCGATGAATCGAAACCGTGAGGATAAGGCACATCTGTTTTCTTCAGCTGTGTGGGTTTACCGTACTTCGAGAATGCAATCGCCTTCATTGTCCTTCCATTGGAGCTTGTCATCATGGCCAGTGCTAAAAGCGTCCTTACATAAGGAGAAGAGTGACATTGGTGTCTTCTTGTAACGATGTTGTAACCTGTGCCTTGATAACAAATTGATACCTACCATCGCTATGTCACAAATACAAGCACAGCGAATAGAAACCATGTGTGATTCAACTCGAAGCCATGTTGATGAATTGCTGGTTTTGCTTTCTAAATCAAAAATGCTCAATATTCTCTACACCCTCAATTGTGATCCAAAACCAATGCGTTTCTCTGAAATTAAGAAGAGGGTCGATTCTTCCTCAACAACTGTCACAAGACGATTAGGGGAGCTTGAAGCCAATGGTTTGGTCACTCGTACGGCTTATGCAACCGTGCCGGCAACGGTCGAATATACACTGACTGAAGATGCGATTTCACTCCGGCCGAGTCTTGAATCTCTGTTTGACTGGGTACTAAACCGAGCAGATAGTTCACTCTGAATTAGAGAGAATACACAGAAGCGGCATATCATTTCCACATAATAGCATGGATTCTTCCAAACCCCTCAATAGATTATGGACGAGTACAATGGATGTTCATCACTAGCCTCTGATTTGACCACTGAAAACCTCTAATAAGCAGGATTATTAATGGATTAACCCTAGACTAGATGAGAGTTATGGAATCTATTCGAAAAGACGTTCGCTTGACTGCCGTAGTTGTAATCAGCGTCCTTGTTATTGTTGGGTTGATAGTTAGTGCCGTTGGAGCCAACTCAGTTGACCTTCAGGGGTACTCAGCTGTGTTTTATTGTGCTGCCATTGCCGTTGGTATTCAGTGGTTGGCATGGTTGCCCGCTTCTCTCAAAAAAACTGAGCACTTCTACGACATAACAGGAGGTTTGACTTATCTCGCTGTGGTTGGTTTCAGCCTATGGGCAGGGTCACAGAGTGAATCTCCAAACCTAAGAGAATTGATCATCAGCTTACTTGTTGTCATCTGGGCTTTACGCCTCTCTGGCTTTCTCTTTCTTCGTATTCATCGCGCAGGAAAAGACGGGCGTTTTGACGAGTTGAAAACTTCTCCCATCCGATTTATGGTGCCATGGACTCTACAGGGCCTATGGGTCTTTCTTACTATGAACGTAGTTATAGTGATCAACAGCCAAGCTGGCCCAGCACCTCCACTAGGAATCTGGGATGGTATTGGATTGGTAGTTTGGATTCTTGGATTTGGGATTGAAGTAATTGCTGACTATCAAAAAATGTCTTTCAATGCAAAACCTGAAAACCGAGGAAAATGGATTGATAGAGGTCTATGGTCACTCTCTCGTCACCCTAACTATCTGGGAGAGATTCTGCTTTGGACCGGAATTGCCTGCTTTGGAATTTCCTGCTTTACTGGACTTGAAAAATTGGCTTGGATCTCACCAGTATTCGTCTACTTACTCCTAACAAAGGTTAGCGGAGTTCCTCTTCTCGATAAGCGGGCTTTGGCCAAGTGGGAAAATGATTCAGAATACCTACAATACAGAGCCGATACTCCAGTACTGTTCCCTCGTCTGAGAATTCCGCAGCGCTGATGACGGTTACTTTGTTACAGATCTATCAATGTGAGTTTACTCTCTAGACCGATTATGATGCTTGGTTTAGCAACGGCAGGTTATCTCCACATGGATGTAGAAGCCTCTGATGAAGTCTGAGCATCATACTGTCAATAAGCGTCGGATTGATGAAGTCCTAAGGTACCTTATAGTTTGAAATTACACTTTCACTATTACTCATATCTCAGTGAAAAGTTCATTACACCGCCGCGTGAATATTCGGTGTCCATGGGAAGAACAGTACCGACTTGGAGAAATAGGATAGAGCGCAGAATAGACAGTTGGATGCCCTTTAGGAGGGTTTTGAGACATTCTGAGCGAGATGAATTTGATCGGATGTTAAAGTCGGTAAGAAGTCGCTCTTCTGCTTGTGGTATGCTTCCTGCTTCAGATGTTTTTGAGCCAGCCTTGCTTGCTATGCTAATAGATATTAATTCCAGACTCACCAAATTAGAGGAGGGGAAAAATAGAGATGGTTGAGGGATGGATTCTCGACATATATCAAGATTCCAGCTCTGAAGGAATGGTTGTATGGATTAAATTAGATGATGGTTTGGTTACTAAGCACCTATTCTATTGGTCACCCATATTACATATTGCAGGTAATTTAGATGATATTGATGCACTTGAAGAGAAACTAAAGGGAATGGAATATCAAACACTATTTGGAGTAATGAAATTTTCAAGACAAAAGAGATTCAAAAGTCATGAGGCAAATGAGACTTCAGAAGTTCTAGCTATTTCTGTTTCAAGACCTTCTAAACTTAAGCAAGTAGCTGATGTAGTTTCGGCAATTGGTAAATGGAGTAATTTTGATATCTTTTCGGTTGATCCTAAACCTTCTCAAAGATTTCTGCATGATATGAACACGCATCCATTTGGTAAAGTAAGAATTTCAAATAATGAAATAATATCACTCGATAATAGAACTGATGCAAAATGGAGCCCACCTCCATTGAGACAAGCAATATTGAAAGTTAATTGCAAAGATAGGCATGGTAAACGTAGTTCAAATGGAATAGTCACAGGAGTAACAATAATTGATATGGGACTTGTAGGGTCTGATTCCAAGGGAAATCCAATTCATATTCAACTAACTCCCGAACGAGAGCAAGATGAATTTCTCGATGAAATTGAAAGAGCAATACATTGGATTAATCCCGATGTTTTGATTACTAACAAAGGAGATAGTATAGATTTTCCAGCTTTGATAAATATTGCATCTAGACATGGTAGAGAATTAAGACTTAGCAGAAATAAACGTGGCACTAACATTAGGAGAAAAGCGATTACCACATGGAGTTATGGAAGAATACTTCGTTCGGATGCTTATCATGCATTAGAAGGCAGAATACACGTCGATATGGGTGCTTCTTTCATTGGTAAAGAAGGTGGATTAGAAGGACTTTGTGAGCTTGCAAGAATATCTGGAATCCCTGCTCAAGACCTCTCAAGATTATCTCCTGGTTCTGCAATTTCAGCCATGCAGATAAGACAATCTATGGAAGATGGTGTTCTAGTTCCTTGGAAGAAAAATAGACCTGAAGATATGAAAACAGGGACGCAGATGCTCATATCTGATAGAGGTGGTTTGTACTTAGATCCACAACCGGGTGTACACAAACAAGTGTATGAGTTAGATTTTGCAAGTTTATTTCCAAGTATCATAGCAACCAGAAACATTAGCCCAGAAACAATGAATTGTGAATGTTGTAAAGTTTCAGAAGGTGATAATTTACGAACCGGTAAACTACCTCTCCATCCCGAAAGTGCTTTCAGAGAAATTGAAAGACGTAAACAATCAACACAAGAATTACAACTATTAGTTCCAGAATTAGGAATGCATGCATGCACCAAAAAATATGGATTCTTAGGTAGAGTTGTTGCACCTATTATTGAGAGGCGTAAACATCTCAAATCAAGAAGGAAGACTAAGGGGGATGTTTGGGATAGACGGCAAAATGTTTTGAAATGGCTTCTAGTCACTTGTTTTGGATATACAGGATACAAAAATGCTCGATTTGGACGTATAGAATGTCATGAAGCGATATGCGCTTGGTCACGTGAGATGATAATAGATGCAATGCATGATGCTGAAGAAGAAGGCTGGGATTGCTTACATGCAATTGTAGATTCTATTTGGCTTGTAGATTTACAGAGTAGAGGTGAAAGAGCTCGTAATGAGTCTATATCTAGATTAATGTCTAAGATAGAGGGTAAATCTGGTATACCAATAGATCTCGAAGATGTCTATGAATGGATTGCATTCGTACCCAATAGAACTACAGGAGTTGGTGCTCTAACCAAATATTTCGCACATGGAACAAAAGGATGGAAGATAAGAGGAATTGAGTTACGACAACACTCAACCTGTCAATGGATAAGAGATCTTCAGAAAAATATCCTAGAAGAGTTGCGCAAGGGCCCTCCAAAAGAGGCTACTAAACGCTCAATGAAGTTCTTTCATCAAGAAATAACTAAACTTAAGAAAGGTAAAATTCCTCTATCTGAACTTATTTTAGGAAGAAGAGTTAGGAATAAAGCTGGAGAACATAAAGTACTGAATTTGACAGCTGCAGCTCTACTTAGAGAGCTTGGTTTAGGGCAAAACACATATCCAGGTAGGAAGATTAGATTTGCTGTTGTAGGACAAGGAAGAAGGAATCCCCCCGATAGAATCAGAATGTCATCAGAGATTAAATCAGGAAAGCAGGCTATAGTAGGACAAAGAGGGGATATTAGTTACTATGAAGCACTTGCTTTACGTGCAGCTTCGGCACTATTATCTCCATTTGGATTATCTGAGGAAGAATTAGCTTCAGGAGGATCAGTCCAAACAACTTTGGATATGTGGTCAGGAACTGTAAAGTCTTGAAGAGAAACTTGTGGATCTCTCTTTACTAGTGGTTCTGCAGTCATACCTATTGAATGTAATTTGGCTGTAATTGCACCTTTTGATTGTGAAATAATTGTGAGTCTGTCACTCGCAGCATTCTTCAAATCCAACTTCATTGATTTGGATAGATATGGTTGCGCTTGATAGTTGACTGTTACTACTACTAATGAATTCCATTTATTCGCTATACTTTGAATATGAGCTAGGGATTCTTTGAGCATAGCAGAACCTTCAGCACGCTTTACTTGAGTATCCGCAAACATAGATGCTAAATCAGAAATAACAATTAATCTCCCTTTGACTAAATCATCATCATCAGCCTCAGAATCTAGTTTTTTGACTATTTCTGCCATCTGATGGGCAGTGAATCCCCTACAAGCATGTAAATTATCCAAAGTCTCTATTCCGCATTTTTTACGTGCTAAAGGCCGTATTAGAGTAGAAGGGTCCAGCCCCATACCTCCATCAATCCAATGTACAGGCCTTCCTTTAGCTAATTCATCACATATCATATATCTAGTAAGATATCTTGTGGAGCGTTTTGAGCCTTCTATTAGTAGCATATTTCCAACTTCTGGACTAGGGAGTTTTGATTTGAGGAAACGTATTCCCCATGATACATTTTGCTGCTCTATGGTCATAGTAATGATTTAGATTATCTCGGCGGTATGATGAACTTTTCTTAGAAATATACAATATTACAGTATTATCATAAGCAGAGGTATTAAGATTATATCCACTCGTTGGGCCGGGGGAAATATGAGTAAGTTAAAGACTATGATTATGGCATTAATTATGTTGACATCAATACTATCTGGATGCACTTCTTCGGATATTTCTTCCGATGTAACTGACCTGGAACAAAAGATTAATGATTTGCAACAAACAAATGATAATTTATCTACTCAACTAGAAACAACAGAACAAAATCTTGAATTGTTTAACAATCTTTCATCTGAGTTGCAATC
>Ga0209709_10002719_pt1 | contig 15132 bp, 16 predicted proteins | sample ArcticOcean_MG_C_2_FD_187435 | JGI IMG/M metagenome (GOLD analysis project Ga0209709, IMG submission 187435) | Marine microbial communities from western Arctic Ocean - ArcticOcean_MG_CB4_136 (SPAdes) (version 2) | ecosystem: Environmental > Aquatic > Marine > Oceanic | place: Arctic Ocean... | reverse complement strand
CGCACCAGATGAGCTTCTCGCGAGGACCTACTCCAATCTTGCATTGTCTCGAGAATGCCTCTTTCTTTGCTACCAACTGGAAGATCTAGATGGTGTCAGAAGGTGTAAAAAGAACATCGCCGAGATTCGGGCGCTTCTCGAGAAGTACGTTTAAGAACATTATACGCACGGTGCCTCCTTCGGGAGACTAAGGCCGACGTGCACCATGATATGGAGTACACCACTAATGAGCGGAAGGTGTACACCAATGCGTGCCAAAAAATAGAGTACAAGGCGCATCTGGACATCCTTTTAACCAAGGAGACTGAACTTCTAGAACTTGTGGATCTCTTTCTCGATGGCGGCAATCACCGTGCGGAAACACTTGTTTTTAGGCGCAAAGGCATTCGCGACATTTTAAAGCCTAAGATAACCGAGGCCAAAAGACAACTTAAGAATTGTGAGAAAAGACTAAATTATAACAATGTCCTATGCTAAAAAATTACAAAAAAAAATAAATCGTAGCCTTCGTGATTATAAAAGAATGTATCTCTGTTAAATAACATGCCTTTCCATAATATAGCTCACACATATGCTGAACGTAAAAAGGTTGTAAAGTTTTGGGAAGAGATGCGCAATGAAGCCAAAAAAATACACGATGAATATACGAACGATAAAGATGATAAATATCACATTCAATTTTACAAAAGTCTTGCGCAAAAAAATGCCACGAATCGCCCAGATTTTTTTGAGCCTTATAAATGATTTTTTCCTTTGGGAGGGAATGGGATGGGTATAGAATGCCGTTTATGACAGTGGATGATTTTGAAGCCGATGTTCAATATGATGCTCCAACACCTCCGCGAATCCGAAGAGCTATAGTTATGGATCCACCCTATTTAGTTCGACAAAGAAATACTTCTATTCTAGAACGCTCTCTTAATGAGTTGCATGAACAGATTGCAACTCTTCAAAATGAAAATCTAAATCTTACTATAGAACTCGTTAATTGTAATAATTTGATAAGACATCTAGAGAGCGATGGTAGCTCAGAAATAAAACAAATAGAACATTATGAGAAAAGATTAAATAATATCCAAGAGATTCTTTTCACTAATTCTGAAAAAATTCCAAGTGGTTTATATGTTCAACTTATGAATGCTTTAGTAAATAAATAAATTAAACAAATGTTTAACTTAGTCCTTTGGGACACGAAAGATGTAGTGACAATGAATTTCTTTTACGATCTCCCCGATGATCTTCAAGAAAAGATTTACAAACACACACATGAGATACAATCTAATAACACTTTTGGAAAAATAAAAAAGATAGACTTCTGGAGACGAGATGATGTCGGCTACTCTATTTTATCAATGACAAGATATCTTTATGATACCGACGTCTCACAAAAAGAACTTCGAGATTATTACTTTTGTCTCGATTGGTTAGACGGAAAAAAACTAAACATTACAATTGAAGATATCGACGATAATTTGTACTACCATGTTTATTGCGACTATTGGGATCAAGTAGCTGAAAGCGAGTACCACAATGGGGATTACATTTAAATTTACAAAAATAAATATATAAACATTTCTGCTTTAGAGCAGCATTAAATTGAGTAAGTATGACTACCGATAATAGGTCATTTAGGCCCATTGGCCGTCGCTGCAATATAATCAATGTCACCCGAAATGATAATAATAACAATTGCATATCTGAAGAGGTTCCTATTAGAAATTTGAACAATAATTTAGTAAGGAAAATTTGGAACCTTGAAGCAGAAATTTCAAATCTTCAAGAAAAAATTTCAGATCTCAAGTATCAAAATAGAATTGAAACCGAGGCGTCGTTGATGTTTAAGAGGCGGGCCGAAAAATCAGAAAAATACATTGAAAATATTCAAGAAATTCTATTTGAAAACAATGAAATCATTCCAGAATGGATTTACGTCAAACTTATGAATTCTTTAATTGGTAAATAATTTAAAAAAAATTTAAAAAAATATATTATTAATGGTAAATGACTGAAGCCACAAAAGAGCACATTCTAGGAGATGTATCAAATTTGCAAATGGGAGAAAGATTGATCTACGATGGAACCAATTGGATAAATACTACTCCAGACACGTCCTTAACTAGTCTAACAGATACTAGTTTATCAAGTTTGCAAAATGGACAATCCTTGATTTACATTGGAAGCAATTGGACTAATTCTGATGTTATAACAGTAACAACTAATTCTATTGGGACCGAATATGTTCATATAAATAGTTCTCAAATAGCTGAAATTACAAATTCATTTGGTGGTGTTATACAAAGTAGAAAAGCTTCATTAATAACAGATGGGGGAATAATAATAAAGGCTGCATCTACCACTAATCCTCTTCAATATTCCCTTTTATGTGAAGGTAATGGTCGATTCTTAGGAAGTATTTCAACTTACGAAAACTTAAACGTTGGAAATTTTATAGTAAACGCAACATCCAATCTTTTCACATATTCTGAAGGCATCGAAGAGCGTGATATATATAGAGGAACTCCAAACATATTAGGCGATATAAATATTAATATTGAAGCTGAAACCTTAAAAGTAGGAAATACACTAGCAGATCCTTATTTCTCAGTCAATGATGTAGGAAATGTAAATATAAAATCTGGATTACTTTCATTAAATGGAATAGGTGGAAATAATAATCAAGCTCTTGTAGTTTCTGGTAGTAATGGACAATTGGGTTGGAAAAATACTCTAACAGATATTAATTTAACAGATCCTTTGCAAAATGGACAATCCTTGATTTACAATGGAACCAATTGGGCAAATACTATTCCAGATCACACCTTAACTAGTCTAACAGATACTAGTTTAACACCTTTGAAAAATGGACAATCCTTGATTTACAATGGAACCAATTGGGCAAATGATGCGTACGAAACGACGTTGGCGGATCTAACAGATACTGATTTAACAAATCCTTTGCAAAATGGACAATCCTTGATTTACAATGGAACCAATTGGGCAAATACTACTCCAACCTTAACTAGTCTAACAGATACTAATTTAACAGATCCTTTGCAAAATGGACAATCCTTGATTTACAATGGAACCAATTGGGCAAATACTATTCCAGATCACACCTTAACTAGTCTAACAGATACTAGTTTATCAAGTTTGCAAAATGGACAATCCTTGATTTACAATGGAACCAATTGGGCAAATGATGCGTACGAAACGACGTTGGCGGATCTAACAGATACTAGTTTATCAACTTTGGAAAATGGACAATCCTTGATTTACAATGGAACCAATTGGGCAAATACTATTCCAGATCACACCTTAACTAGTCTAACAGATACTAGTTTATCAAGTTTGCAAAATGGACAATCCTTGATTTACAATAATGGCGTATGGGAAAATAAAACGCCGACCTTCGCATACGCAAATATATCACAAGCCATAACAGTAACAACGGAGGTTTCATTACTCCCGAGCTCCTCAGGCGGCCAAGGGATTACATCTAATCTGTATGCCGATATATTTACACCTCAAATCAGCGGGTGGTATTCAGTAAGTTTCTCAACTCAGTTTGAGTCATCGTCGGGCTATGGTAATAAAGATTATATTTTACGCATTAAAAACAATGGAACTACTGAACAAACATTAAAACACGAAGCCACCGGCGCCACAGGTGACGCATTAAAATGCGTCACCATCGGAGGAAGTATTTTGGCTTATATTAACGCCGCGCAATCTATATCTTTTACCGCCGAATCTCAAGGCGGCGGCGGCGGCGGCAATTACACTGTCTCTGCGAAGGTTTCAATATTTAAAGTCGCACAGATTTAAAAACACAAGAAGTTCTTGAAGGCACAACTCAACTAAGACGCGTCGAGGGTTTATCAACTACAACCCATCGCCCTCTTCAGTGTGTGCGAGATACAAGCGGGTCCTTTAATTACTATTTGTAAAACTTGATCTTAGTTAAATATTTTTAGTTTAATTTATTAAATTAAAAAAATATTTATACTTAACAAATGCCAGGACAAGGAGCTCTTGCACCTCATGCGGTATGGACCGGAAAAGGAGTTCAAGCTCAAGTTAATACTATAGATATAAACAACGAAGACGTTGTTTCGCATTTCAATCCAGAAATAGAACAGTCCAAAGTTCTTTTATATGGTTCTAATATTACAGAAATACTTCCACAAACTAGCAAGTCCGGTTTTGATACTAATCAGACTTTTGTTGTATCTCAGGATATCGATGCTCTTGGAGACGTATACATCGAAATGGAATTTCAAACAACAAATACAATTAACGTTGGAGAATTCGCTCTTCATAGAACCTTAGATAAAGTTGAATTTAAAATTGGAAACACAACTTGGCAAACATTAGAACATTCTGATATATATGCGTTACTTTTAACTAAATTGAATTCTTCTGAGTATTCGGGTGTTAGAAGTATAACAAATCCAGATACAGGAGAAACTAATTATGGGTCCGGTATTAAACCCGTTTTAAAATCAGGCAAGAACTTAATTACATTTCCGCTTCCAATATTTACAATGGACGGAGGAGCACAAAGAGCTCATTTAATAGCTGGTTCTTCTAATCAAAGTATTACTATTAAAATTACTTACAGACGACCAACCGAATTAATTGGTACCGATGTAAAATTGTCGGGTGTTAGACTTTATGCTAGACAATACATTTTATCTAACAAAGAAAGAACAGAAATTAAATCTAATGATATTGTAAAGAGTATTCATCTTTCTCAGAGTACAATTAAAAATGACACTGCTGAAGTGAACTCTAATAATTCAAAGGTTATTACTGTAGATCTTGATCATTTCTCTTTACTTGCTTCTCATCTATTAATTACCATGGAATCTGATTCTGGAGATGCTTTTGTAGAAACTACAAATTCAATAAATCCTAATATTTTATCTGCTAGCTTAAAACTTAATAATTCTGATCATTCTTCGCCTTTAACTGGACAATTTATGAAAAATTTAGCTGCAAAATCAATGGGTATACACAACAATAGCGAGTTTAGTAATATTACTTTAGTAGCTGCCACTCCCCCCGCTGGAAATGTACATTTCAGAAGAGATGTATACGTATTTCCCATTGCTTCTAAGCCTTATGGAAGCGATGGTTGTCCATTAAATCGTTTTGATAGTGTTAAATTAAATCTAAATGTAGTAAATTTCCCAGGTAGGGTTAATGTAACTGCTGTAGGTATCACAAGTGCTTTATACTCGAAAGGAAAAGCATCTTTATTATATTTCTCTTAGATAAATAATGGAAAATCCTTATCAATTGGATATATATAATTTAAAAAGAGAAATAAGCAGAATCACACTTTATAATAAACCAAAAAAAACAAATGAACGTAAAAATCTAAAGAGGAAATTTGATGAAATTTCTTAAATATGTAAATGTATATAAAAATTATAAACATATAACACTATAAATGACAAAGCGCCACAACGAAGAAACTACAAACCCTAAGAATACAAAGATGCGTTTTGAACATCTAATTTTTGATAACAATGAATATGATCGTTTTGGTAGAAACTTGGCTGAACAGAAAAAGAGACAAGCTGTTGTAAAGTGGACAAGGGTAAAATATCATAAAGGTCTCTTGTAGAACGTGGTCATATTTGAAAAAAAAAATATTTTATTACATTAATTAATAAAATGTCTAATCCAGAAGTAGATCTAGCTCTTTCCCAAGTTCAGGCAGCAGCTTATACAAAAAAGATTAATGCTGGTTCTTGGAATGATGACTACGAAAATTTAATTTCAGAATGGGGAGAAAAGGCGGCTGGATTAAGATTTATGCATAATAATTCATCTGGTTATTGGAGAGGAATTTCAAATACTCTTACTCTTTACACTATAATAGCAACAACTGTAGCTTCTGCGGCCTCTCTTGTTGCGGGCAGTATTGATGATATTTCTGCCAAGGATACTGTACTTTTTACTGCGGGTGGTATAGGTCTTTTAACTTCTTTTATTCAGAGTCTCAAAAAGTTTTATAACGCAGATGAAAAAGCTGCGGAACATGGTGCAATTGCTAAGCAATTTGGTTCGTTTTATAGATACATAACATTACAGATGGGAATGTCTCGTGAAGATCGTAGACCTTCTGATGAGCTAGCAGAGTTTGCTCTTAAGGAATATGAAAGACTTCAACAAGAAGCTCTTAATTTGAGGCCCGCCGATATTAAGCTTTACAAGAAAACATTTACAAAATCGTTAAGTGCAATGCCAGATAATTGTAGAGACGATCTATCAATTGCTATTTATGGTAGAAAATCAGAGATTTCAGAAGACATAATTTAAAATATTACAATTATTTAATATATTTAAGTTATGGATGTAGAAATTAATGATACAATGGAGATTGATTCTATATGCGATAATCTATCTGGGATTAAAATAAATAACTACATCAATATTAAACTTATTAATGATCTGAATTTAATTATTCGTGAAATAGCAAGTTGTAAAAGGTTTGACGTTGATATATATGACATATGTGTAGCATGTGGTAATAATATTGTTTGGGATCAAGAGTATAATATAACCCAAGAAGACATTAAATGGCTTTCAAAAGATGGTAAAAATTACTTCTTTAATACTTTACATTCTTTCTTGGTTATAGACACCAATGAAAAATATAATCAAGTTATCAGATTATATAATGACATTTTTGAACTTTTTTGTAAAGCCGCTTAAAAATATTATTAATGTAATATTAATAGCTATGAGTATTAATCTTGTTATGGGATGTATGTTTTCTGGAAAAACATCTGCTTTGATTAATGTTGCTAAGATTAATAAACTTTTGGGTAAAAAAGTTCTTATGATTAATTTTGATGAGGACACTCGTTATTCAGACTCTAATAAAGTAACTAGTCATGATAATGTTTCTATAGACGCTGTTGCTTGTTCTAGTGACATTAAGTCTATTTTAGACACCGAATGTTATAAAACAAGTGAAGTAATTTGTGTTAATGAAGGCCAATTTTTCGACGGTCTTGTAGATTTTTGTATTAATGCATGTGAAAACTCAAAAATAGTACATGTTTGTGGTTTAGACGGTGATTATCTTAAAAGGCCTTTTGGTGAACTTTTAAATCTTATTCCTCATTGCGAAACAGTTCAAAAACTTAATGCATTGTGTCTTTCTTGTAAAAACGGAACACTTGCTAGTTTTACTAAGCGTATTTCAGATTCTTCAGAACTTGTAGTAATTGGTTCTGAAGAATGTTATAAACCAGTTTGTAGAAAATGTTATTAATTAATTTAAAAAAATATTATATTATAAATTACATAACAAATGACGAACCCAAGACAAGAATATATGGATAGACTAGAAGGTATTATGAGAGAAGAATATCTAGAAAAAATTGATAATATTGAAAAAAAACTAGACCAAATTCTAGAAAAGTTAAATTCCGTAGAAAAGAGTACAGATAAAATGAGTTCTCATATCGATTTTATAGACACAACTTACACTAGTATTAAGACGCCTCTATTCTGGATGTGCGATCGCGTAAATCTTTTAAGAGGAATACAACGTCCGACTGAAGTTTTGAATTCTACTATAAACAGCCAAGACTAAATACATCATTTTTTTATTACAATAAATTAATTAATATAGGAATCAAATTAATTAATTTATTGTGAAAAGATGAATAAGAAATTACTTGTTATCTATAAAGCTCTTGAGAATGTACCAGTTGATGTGAGACATTTAATAGTAAAAGAAGTTAAAAATCAAGAAGGTACTTTTATTTCTGAAAGTCTTAGAAAGATTTATTATGATAAAGTTAGTAAGAACACGGTCATATTTAAAATGCTTGGTACCTATTCTACAAATTTTTTTGAAGAAGATGTTCTTATTTTCTTGATTTATGTAAAAAATAATTTGAATTTTTCTTATATTATAGATACTTTTTTATGGATTGACAAATTTATTGATATTCATAATTATTACAGAAACTTTTCAGAGTGTGTAACAAAAAAGTGTTATGAAATAATAGTCAGAATTATTAAACATGTTGTTGATAGAGAATCTGGGAAACATGTAAGCATTGAATTAGAGACATTAAATAGTCTATTTTTTTAAAAAATATCTATTGTGCTAATTTTAATCTTTAAGTCAATGTTAGAATTAGTAAGATTACTAATTGAAATATTTCCATCTGATGTATTAAATGCTACTGAGAAATCTGAAGAATTGTTAAATTCCATTTTTGTACTAAAAAAGTCTTGATTTTTGATATTACTGTAAACTGTATTACTTAAGTATCCACCTTTTAATTCTGGTTCGGTGTTCTTTTTGTAAATTACGACAGCTAATAAAACAGTCCTTCCACTAGAAATATTTAGTTCTAGTGGAAGATTAATTACATACATCCCGGACATCGAGGTCGCACCTGACAATACATTTTCAAAACTTACAAATGATACTCTTGACGAGTTTGTGAAAAAAGGAACATATTTCATATTCAATGTGAGTTCTAAAGGAGAACTTGTATTATTTGTTAAATTTATAAGCCCGTTATTTGAATCAAATGATGATGTAAATTCAGCGGAGTTGCTTACAGAATGTTCAATTGTATATACTTCTTGATTTTTCATGGATCCATGAGTTGATTTTAAAACAAAACCTCCGGAAGTAGCCGTATTACTACCCGTTTTGAAAATTTTTATAGTAGACAACATCATCCCTCCTGGATTTACACCTATTATGTTTTTATAGTCTATACTAGAGGTTGCACTAGCATTTAATGTATAATCTGTACCATTTAGTGCAACTTTTGTACAAATACCGTTCATATTAATTATACGAAGTAATATAGTAAATACAATAGAATTTGAAGTTACATTTTGAATCTGTAAAATTCCTGTATTTGTGTTAATGTCTACAATAAAATCATTGTTAGTATTGAATTCTTGATCTATTGTAAATATATTATCATTTTTTAACTTAGTATACACTCCTTTTGCTATATAACCCCCATCTGTCGTATATGAAGTGTTAGTCTTAAATATCGTAATGCTGAAGAATATAGTCTCTGAAGATTCTATATTGGTTTTATTTATTAGAGAAATGCTACTGTCTGTTGTGTTTGCATTTACTAGAAAATCGTTAGTAGAAAAAGGCATCTTCTCATATATTTTAAATTCACTAAGGTCAGGTGGAGTATAAACGAACTGTCCAGCGGAAGAATTGTAAGCTAAATTTCCTATTCCAGAAGCTGCTACATTAGTAGCAGAAAGGTCAGTTAATGATATTCCAGAACCTCCTCCGCCATTACCAAGACTTATTTCGCTATTAATTAAATTTTCTAAACCAATTGGACCGATGTATTTAAAAAATGATAATACAGGGGGGAAATCATCAAAATTTGCACCAGAACCTATATCATTAAACAAAAGTAATCCAGATTTAAAATCAAATGACCAATTTCCATTTGAAGGACTGGAAACTATTTTTTGAGTAGTCTGGATATTTGTGTTATTAAATTGTCTTATAGAGTATCTTAGAGTTCCTAAATAAATTGTGTAATATTCTACTTCTTTGAGAGGGCTCAATGAAAGTGTTGTGACACCTCCTAAATTAGGAGGTATAGTATTTTTAAGAATGTTATTTCCGTCTATATCAAATGCGGCGAAAGCGTATGTTATAAGTTTATCTGTCGAATTAGTAAGATCTATTGGAGACAAACTGTCTTTATTATCAACGGGCGACAATATTAATCTATGAAAATGTCTTATATTTGGTTGTATATCTCTTACAAAACCTCCTGGTGCTAATTGTGCAAGCCTATTTCCGTCTGGAAGAAGTTCAGAATAAATATAACCATCTTTAAAATTTGAAGGATCTGAAGACAATGAAAAATCTGGAGGTAATATAAAATTAACATTTGGATAAACTTGTGAATTAGTTGAGTCTATTACATTTAAAACTCTAAAAGCTGTACTTGAGTTTTCGTTTGTAGTTTCTGGATAACCTAGTTTTCCTCCAAAATTAGTACCATTTATATTTACAGAGTCATCTACGTTTGCAAGAAGGCTGTTTGTTGGAAAATCATTTCCAACTGGAAATTTTTTAATTCTATTTAAAAGTATCTCTTGACCAAGAGAGTAATCATTAAAAGGAAATGTTTCCTCTGCTGGATTTCTAAATTCTAAATCCTTTGTAGTTGGTCTTCTAAAAGAAGTTTTGTATAAAAAATTTAAAATTTCTATTTGGTCTAAATTAGAAGTGTCAGACATTTATATTATATACTATTATATTTTTGAAGCTATTAAAACATATATTGGGCTATTTAGATCTATTGAAGTACTAGAATCTTCATAAACTAAACTTACCTTGTTTACACTCTGATGTTTACATCCATTAACGTCTTCGTTAGAATAAAAATTTAATAAATTCGTATCTCCAGAACCTTGGATATATTGACGGGTCCACCAAGCAGATGTAAAAGAAGAATAAGTAATAGAAGGACTTCCTATTGCCCAGTTAGATCCAAATTTAGCAAATACTAATGCAAAAGAATTACCATAAGGACTTCTACATGCTTGAATAATGCTAGTTTCAATCTTTTTATTTTCAAGAAATCCTTCTAGAGATACAGACTTTATTACACCGCCTACTCCAGTATTCGTAAGACTAGTGCACTCTGTTAATAATGAATTTATTTCTAAAAGTACCATTTTGTAATTGCCAGAAGTACCTTGAAGAGATTGTGCAGCATTTAGATTAGACGGTAAAGAAAGACTCATACCATTTGTCCCAGATGTATAATTATTAGAAAGACCATTGAAAAAACTTTGATCAACTTGATCTGGATAATTTGAAGTATCGACATTAAATGTATTTTTATAAAATAACATTGCAAAGCTATTTGGAATAACTGTGTGATTAATGTATTCAAATATTTTATTTGTAGGATCAGTTTGTAGTTGAGAAAATAAATTTAAGCCATTACTTATATTTGGAAAAAATACATCACTTGGAAATCTTCGAGTAAAATCAATATTATAAGAAGAACGATCACATTGTATCTTAAAAGTTAAACTTCCATTAATAGAAGTTTGACCATTTAAATTAAAAGCTGTATCTGTATAATTAAGTGTACTTTGTATAAGAGGATTTGTCCCAACGTTACCAACAGTTTTTTGAGATAAATTATAAATATTCGAAGCTGAATAATTACCAGAAGACAAAATTTGATTTGAGGTTATATTAAAGTTTGTTACATTTGTGTTAATACCGAATGTAGACAAGTTTCCACTAGTGTATCCAAAATTTCCTATTATAAGATTTCCATTCATAAAAAGATTAGATGTGTTTATATTTTCGCAGCTTCTCGTAGAAGCTGTTAAATCTATGCTTCTAACACTAGGTATACCCATTGTAAGAATATCTGTATTAACAGATTGAATTACAACTGTACCAGAAATAATTGGATTTCCAATCAGATTATCTATTACAAAATCTAAGGAAGACGAGACATTCGACGAAGAAACTGGAGAAAAAGTAGAATTTCTAATAAATTCAGTAGTAAATGATCTTAAACTTGCAGAAGCACTTTCATTTGAAAGGCTAAAATTACCAAGTGTACATTCTCCTTTTATTCTAAAACCAATAGAATTTGCGTTTCCGATGTATGAATCTTCATGAGAAATTGAATTTATACTTCCGGATCCAAAATTTATAAAACTTGGACTTGCAAACCCGTTATATGTAACACTTCGACGAATATTGTTGTCTATACTTTGTCTTATAGATACTAAATTGTTAACATTCGATACGTTATTTCCTATTCCTAAAATTGATAATGGATTAACTCCAGAAGCAGCAACAGAAGGTCTGTTCTGTGGATTAGAAACTTCAAATTTTTGGTTACCACTGTTATTGTAACTAATAAAAGCGGAGTTTGTTGTAGGATAATATTTCAAATTCCTTGCTGAAAAATTAGGAGATACTATATTTGTATCTTCAGTTGTAGACACGCTCACGATTATACTTATGGGATCTATTACTATAGGTGGATCTGTTATAACGTTAATATTGGTACTTGTGTCGAATAAATGATTTGTACTATTCGTAAAAGTACTATTTTCTCCGATTGTATTAAGAGTAGAAAAATTTGTTATATAAGACATACCAGGTTTAAGACCCGAAATGTCTGCTGTAAAGTTAGTACCAGCTACTATAACTGGATTATAATTTGTTATATCAGTTTGTTCTGTGTTATTAATGCTTACGTTATGACCAAAAGACTCATCTTCAATATATTTTGTCGTTAATTGACTTATTCTTGCCAAAGAATTATAATCTCCTATTTCATTTTGGTATACTTGTAAAGTTAAAAATATAGTACTTCCGGATGTGGTTGCAGTCTGTACAATAGCCGGTGTCGCAGAATTTCCAACTAGAAAATTACTATTATAAATAATAATTCTAGAATCATCTTGTGTAGTATTTAAGTCATTTAAAAGAGGAGGCGCACCATCTGGTGCATTATTTACTCCAAAAATTCTTATTTTAATTGGATTAGTTGAATTTAAAAGATCATAACCACTTTGTGTAAGGTCTCCAGTAGTTCCACTTGGAAGACCTACACCCGATCTTTTAATTCTAAGATTTTTAGACTCTAATATGTCTATTTTTCCTCCAACTATTACACCATCTGTATCTGAATAAATTAAAGTTGGTGTTGCATCTGGTGTTATTAAAGCTGCTGGTATATTTTCCCAAGAACTTCCATTTAAAAGTTGAACTTTTATAAATTTAATATAAGGTAATGTATTTCCATAATTAGTACCACTAGAATCTAAACCTAAAAAGTTAAGTTTACTTACGGTACTTGTTGATTCATACTTGGGTAATATTCTATTAAAATTCCAATTCAATTCTAGACGAGTACTGAAATTTGAAATAGTACCTTTATTAAATCTATGAGGCTGTTCAGTAAGAAGTCTTCTAAAGGTTTGACCAGCTTCGTTAAGAGTAACTTCTGATGTGGATCCTCCAGTTGTTGTAATTGGTCTGCTTAATAGACTACTATTTGTTATAGCTAGTCTTTTCATCTGTTCTAATAACATCGCATGTCTACGATCTTCTAGTTTTTTGTAATGTTTTAGATCATGTTTGATTATTGAATCATTTGACGTATTTTCAATATTAAATGTTAGATTATCGTCTAAGTTATCCTTTTTACTAAACATTGATAATATTATAATAAATGTAACAATGTAGAATATTATTATTAATGATTTATCCATTAGTTACAATTTAATTTATATAAATTTTTAAAAAATAATTCGTAAGATTAATATTAAAAAAAAATATATCTTTAATAAACAAAGGTTAATATGCTTGATACAAATACCACATTAGTAATTGTTATTTTACTTGCGTTGTCAGTAGGGTTTTATTTCTTTATGCAAAGAAGTAACCAAGAAATTCCTTATACAGAACGTTCTAAAGACACCTCTAATATTCTAATAGCTATAAGACAAATTAGTTCGAGACTAGAGACTCTTGAGAAGAAATACTCTTTAGACAAGGACCAGAATGAAAGATCTAGAAAAAATGTTTACGATACTCTTGGTATGCAGATTGAAGCAAGAAAGCTTGATAATATTGCTGTTACTGGTCTACTCGATCGTCACGCTGGACTTGGTGGTACTCAAGTTCCTGCACCGCATTAATTTTTAAAAATAAAATAAAATAAATTATATAAATAAGGATGTCAAAAGATATTACTGAATCTATAAATTCAGATCCATTATTATATAATTTATTCTCAAATAATACAAAAGATGATTTTAACAATTCTAGGCCAGTTAATTGGATTAAAATACCAACTAGTTATCTAACTGAAGATGGAAAAGATTCTTCTATATCAATGTTATCCGTTTATACATATTCCGCCGAAGAATCTCAAAATATATACATGTCAATTAGCCAACCAGATGGAGATGACATAGTATTTTCAGAAGATGGTCACGTAGCTTGTAATTTTAAAAAGACTAAAACTGAAGCTGAATATTTTTATCCAAATCCAGTAGTAACTCCTCCAAGTGTCTCAACGAGACCAGTTGGTATTTCAAATACGGTTGGAAAATATATGAGAGATTATTCTCCATCATTTTTCTTTTCTGAGAAATTTTTATTTTCAAAGAATTTACTATGGATACTTTATCAATTACCTAATAAATTTTACAATAAAAAAGGCGAAGTCTATGAGATGTCTTCTAATAAAAAAGAAGATTCTATTCCAGTTTATGCTCTTTTGTACAACACCGTTCATCGTCAAAATTTTCAAGTCATATATGGAAAAATTTTAAATGACGAAAATGACACATTTTCTACTAAACCATACATAGGACCTAATACAGGATATGCTTCAACTATGACCAAATATTGTAATGCATTTAGAACAACAAAATATACAAGTCCTATTTCTGGAGAAGAACTTGATCACTACGGAGATCCTAGTTGTGAATTTTCTTTTAATCCACGTATGGCTGGATTATCGTCATCATTTGCTCTAAATTTAACACTAGATTCGTGGGAAAATAAATTTTTTGATGATGATGGTCTTGATAAAATAAAAAAAGTACCAGCAAGTGAAGCTTATTGTTCAAGAGGACAAGGCGGCGGACCTTCTAGATTTATTAGAGAAATAGCAAAGATAATAGAGGCCAAACAACCTACTAATTCTTTTATGCAAATTTTAACAAATAACAAAATTGCAGAATCTGGAGAAGACTCTGGGGCATCGTACCCAGTGGGTTACGATGATCAACTTCCCAGTGGTTATGAACCAGTTGAATCTACCAATTTTAAAGTTCTTGGAGTGACATGTCCTCCGAGAAATGTGTCTATAGTAGATTGTTCTGTTAAATTAAGTTCTCAAACTGGAGATATTGTGTTTAATAAATCAAATATTTCAATTCAATGTGGTAAGAACGACGATTCAACTAAGACTCCAAGTGATTCAACTAAGCCTCCAAGTGATTCAACTAAGACTCCAAGTGATTCAACTAAGCCTCCAAGTGATTCAACTAAGACTCCAAGTGATTCAACTAAGACTCCAAGTGATTCAACTAAGA
>Ga0209709_10002718_pt1 | contig 15139 bp, 14 predicted proteins | sample ArcticOcean_MG_C_2_FD_187435 | JGI IMG/M metagenome (GOLD analysis project Ga0209709, IMG submission 187435) | Marine microbial communities from western Arctic Ocean - ArcticOcean_MG_CB4_136 (SPAdes) (version 2) | ecosystem: Environmental > Aquatic > Marine > Oceanic | place: Arctic Ocean... | reverse complement strand
TTTGTCAAAACATTTAAACCGATTTTTAGATATTAATTTTGAAATATAACCCTCATTGGATAGGCGCATTTCTTTCTTTATTTCTTTTACCAATTCATCTGTTGATATCTCAGGAAATCCAATCAAAGCTAAATCTAGATCAAAAGCTGAACAAAGGTTGGAGGCCTTGAACACGGCTTTGAAATGTGGGTGATTCCAATTACCTCCGTATGTGTTAAAGAGCCCTAGAGTGTGCTTTCCTTCGCTTGAAATGTCTTCTAGGTCAACTACTGGCTTAGATTGTTTTGGAGCCGGTGTGCTTAGCCTATCAACAGCTATGCCCAACTTCTTTTCCAATTTTGTTTTAAGTCCGGATGTTGCGACCATTTGTAGATTCTTTTCAGCTTTGGATACATATGTCTGTGAATCGGTATGCCACTTGTTACGATCTGAATGAGCTATCATTGCTATCATAATTGGCAATGACTTTTCAGGAGATATCTTAGAAATATTCAAATCAATTAAATTAAGATCAAGAGGTGTCGAACTTATTCGAACTAAATACCTTAACATTTCTTCAGACAAAACTGAATCTAATGCCAATGCAAGAGGCGAGGGGTCAATTGTTATCTTTACTTTACCTAGTTGGAGATGTAAATAACCTAGTAACTTAATTCTAAGATCGCCTTCTAAATTAGATATGATAGAGATTAAAGGTGCAATGTCGGTTGTTACAATCCAAGCTCGAATTACAGCTTTAGAAGAATCGAATTCATAACCCTCTAGCTTGACGGTTTTTTCTAATATATAATCGAGCTGTTCAATTGGAAAGTTTTTTATATTTTTTATTAAAAAATCATTAATATCGTTTTTCTTTTCTGTAATTATTATCTCGAAAATTTTTTTGTATTGGGTGTTTTTTAAATCCCCATCATTTACTTTTTTTAACCGTTTTGAGATCTCAGTCAAAAGTTCAATCCTGCGCCAACTTTGTTCGACTCTGTTCGCATTAACAAAAGCCTTCGCAAATACCTTCTTTGATTTAGATGAACGTATAGGCATTGAAGTAGCAATATAGATTAAACTTAACGAAACATAATAGGGGTCGTTTAAGCGATCGACATCTTCTAACAAATCTTCAGGAGAATATCCATCTTTAATATCGCGTAAAACTTTTCTTGCGATTGAGGGGTTATGATTTTTTCCAGCCATCTATTCGGTTTTAGACACCATGGCAAAACCAATCGTTCCTTGAATCTTTCCATCGGAGTCCATATTTGGGAAAAAATATTGCACTACTTCACCTTTTGCTTGGTCTGTATTATACACTTTCTTACACACTGAAGGTTGACCAGTCTGAACTGTTTGTAAGGCCATTTCATCAACATCGCTATAATTATCTCCCAAAACTTCTGCAGTTGTTTTTCCATTAAATGTATCTTCATTGAAACCAAATTGAGATAGTGATTTAGCACCATAAGAATATAAATGCCGACCTTCGAGATTTCTTATTGAAACACCATATTTATCAGAGTTGAATGGCGTATACGTCAAGGACCATAATTTTGCTTGGCCTACTATTCTCTGTTCGACCAATCCCTGATATTTGAGTAATTCTAAATACTTAGCAACTGTATTTCTTCCTATACTTAAACCTCGCGAAATTTCAGTTATGGTTTGAGATTCTAATGATTGGCCCAAATAAGCCGTAATAGATTTTTCTGTTTGAGGATCTAATTCTTTTGCCATCTTTTGTTAAAGTTAAATGCTGAGATTAAAAAGATGCTGTGATGCAATGGTGCATCTTAGGCACTATATTGTTGGCATTAAATAGCCATTTGTGCACTAGGATGTTGTAATTAGGCCCTATTGGTTAAACTATGTCTACAAAACACCAATTCGTATCGACGATAAAACTCAATGTTCCCGTTGAAAAGTTATTCAGTTGGCACGAAAATCCTGGAGCTTTTGAAAGACTTACACCCTGTTTTGATCCGATAAGAGTCAAGAACAGAAAGGGAACTATAGACGGAGGTTCCGTTGATATTGGTATGAATGCTGGACCGATTCCACTAACATGGGTGGCTCAACATCACAGTTATAAAAAAAATGTTCAATTTTTAGAAGATCAAACAAAAGGCCCTTTTGTTGGACCTTTACCTTTTTGGAATGGGGCGTGGCATCATGAGCACCTTTTTGAAAAAATTGATGATGATAACTCTCTGTTGACAGATAGAATAAGTTATGACTTTCCTATGGATCCGTTTGGCTCAATATTTGGAGGCTGGTATACCAGAAAAAAATTAGAGCAAATGTTTGCATACAGAAGAAATATTACTCAGAATGATTTGTATGCTCAGTCAAAATATAAGGGCAAACCATTGGATATCGCAGTCACTGGGGCTTCGGGTTTAATTGGATCTGCACTAGTGCCTTATCTAACAACTGCCGGACACAAAGTAGAAGCTATTGTAAGAGGAAGACCAAAGAGAGGCCAACTATGCTGGGACTTGCAAAAGAAAACTATTAGTGACTTAAATGGAAAAGATGCCGTAATTCATTTGGCTGCTGAAACTATTAACAAGCCAATTGGCGGAATAATACCTGTACCTTGGTCTGCATGGAAAAGAAAAGAAATAATGGATAGTCGAGTAAATGGTACTCGCCTTTTAGCTGAACATCTTGCTTCCTTAAATAATCCACCTAAAGTTCTAGTTTGTGCTTCCGCCATAGGCTATTACGGTGATAATGGAGATGAAGTAATGAATGAAGATGGCCATAATGGTAATGACTATTTTTCACAGGTTGTAAAAGAATGGGAAGCTGCAGCCCAACCGGCAATTGACGCCGGAATTAGAGTTGTTTTTGTACGATTAGCACCAGTAATGAGCCCTCTCGGAGGTGCATTACAAGTACTATCTCTACCTGCTAAATTAGGATCTAGCCCACCTGTTGGAGGTGGAAAGCAATGGTGGTCTTGGGTAAGTGTTGATGATGCAATAGGTAGCATATATCATTCGATTATAACTGAAAGTCTTTCGGGTCCTGTAAATGTCGCATCGCCTAATTGCGTTCAGCAAGGGGAATGGGCCTCTACTTTGGCGAAAGTAATTTGGGGGCCTTTCGGAAAATTAACAACATTACTTCCCATCCCTGCCTTTGTCTTAAGGAGTATACTCGGAGAATTTGGAGATGTACTGGCCCTTTCAAGTATTAGAGCAGATTCATCAAAATTAACTGATTCGGGATATAAATTTAGATTTGAAAATTTAGAAAAAACCTTCCGGCATGTTTTAGGAATGAGAAAGGCTGAGGATTTACAATGAAAAATATTGTAATTATTGGTGCTGGATATGGAGGTTTGACTGCAGCTGCACTTTTAGGTAAAGAAGGACATCAGGTAACAGTAATAGAAAAAAATGAACAGCCGGGAGGTAAAGCTAGTTTACTTGAAAAAGACGGATTCTCATTTGATATGGGACCCTCTTGGTATATGTGGCCCCAAGTTTTCGACGATTTTTTCGCTGAATTTGGTAAAGACGCTACCGAAACTTTAGAATTGAAAAAACTAGATCCATCGTATCGTGTTTTCTTCGATGATGGTGACGTTGTAGACATCTCTAGCGATATTGAAAAAAATTATGAAACTTTTGATAGATTAGAAGTTGATGGTGCCGAAAAACTTAAGAAATATTTAGAGGTTTGTAAAAGACAATATGATATTTCCATGAAAACATTTGTTTATAGAACCTATGATTCTTTATTTGATTTATTTAGTCCAAGTATGGTGATAAATGGATTAAAACTAAAGTTTTCAAATTTTCATAATGGTGTAAAAAAATATTTTAAAGAACCAAAAACTCAAAAATTATTAGAGTGGATCACTGTATTTCTAGGAGGTGATCCTAGAAATGTACCGGCCATGTATTGTATGATGTCATATTTAGACCATCATCACGGCATCTATTATCCTAAGGGGGGAATGAATGGTCTTGCAAAACAAATTTATGAAATAGCTCTTGAAAATAATGTGAAATTTAAATTTAATGAACCAGTAATAAAAATTAAAGTGGATGATAAAAAAGCAACGGAAGTAATTACTGAAAAAGGAAGTTATAAGCCGGATTTAGTTATAAATAATTCAGATTATCATCACGGAGAAACAGTACTTCTTGAAGAAGTGAATCAATCATATAAAGAAAAATACTGGGAAAAGAGTACTATGGCAGTTTCAATGCATTTAGCCTATATCGGAGTAAATCGTAAAATTGACGGTTTGACGCATCACAATTACTTTTTTGAAGATAAATGGACCGAACATTTTGACCAAATATTCAAAGAACCGCAATGGCCCGATAATCCTAACTTCTATGTTTGTTGTCCTTCTAAAGTCGATGATACTGTAGCTCCATCTGGAATGGAAAATTTATTCTTTTTAGTTCCCGTAGCGTGCGATCTAGACGATTCTGATGAAGTAAGAGAAGATTACTTTGAAAAAGTATTAGATAAATTTGAAAATTGGACGGGTGAAAACATTAGAGATGATATTGTTGTAAAGTCTCTATTCACACATAGAGATTTCAAAGAGAGATATAATGCTTACAAAGGAACGGGATTAGGAATGGCCCATACTTTGTGGCAAAGCGCCGTTTTTAGGCCAAAGCATAAAAGTTCAAAAGTGAAAAATCTATACTATACGGGACAATACAACCACCCTGGCGTTGGAGTTCCTACTACTGTTATTTCTTCACAAATCTTAGTTAAAGAATTGAAAAAAATGGGGGTTTTATCATAGCCTATATCAGAACAAAAAAGATAAAGGGGAAAAAATACGCATATCTAGTGGAAAGTAAGTGGGATAGTGAAAAAAAAACATCCAGGCAAAAAGTCTTAGAATATTTAGGGTCTGTAGATAATTTAACTATAGACAATATTCCTAAAGATTATCGCAGCAATTCCATTCGTAAATTCTTCATTAAGAATCAAACTAAGTTAAATGAAGGAGTTGCAGAAAAACAGCTTGACTTAGAAAAAATTTTAGTTAGATCTTTACTTACCGGAGATGAGGATATGGCAACTCAAAGAAGTGATGAACTTATTGAACTTATAGGATTGCAACGATTCTATGTTGAATCTATTACTAATGTGATGGCTGAAACTGGCAAGAAATGGTATGATGGAGAAATTGGAATAGCTGAAGAACATATGATTACTAATATTGTAAGAAAAATTGTTGAAATTAATAATCATAAGATTAATTCAAAGGGATTGATAGAGGGGGTCGTCGTAATTTGTAATCCAGAGGGAGATGATCATACAATGTCGAACTTAGTTCTTGAAGGTTTACTGAAAATACGAAAATATAGGGTTACAAATATAGGTGGAAATTGGTATATGGGTGAAAAAACTAAAGCCACAAATAAAGCCATCATTGATTTCACTGCTGAAGCAAGGCCAGATATTGTATTTATTTCCGTAACTATTGCAAGATACTTGTTCAATGCAAAAATAATTGCCAAGGAATTATCAAAAGCATTACCCGATACAAAGATTTTTCTAGGAGGTTTAGGAACCCAAGGAATTATCGAAGGTGAATTACAAGAAGGAATCTATCTCGCAAATAAAGATACATTGAGTACTCTTAACAAACTGTAACTTATTAGGCACTAGCTAGCCCCTTTTATATACTAAGTTGTGCACTAGAATGATATCAAAAGGTAAAAAATGTATTCAAAAGCTAATGTTATCGACGACAAAACGCCCAATGATCCTGAATCTATATTTCAAAGAGGTAGCACTACCTATTACCACAGTACAAAACTTTTCCCATCTAAAATAAGAAAAGATGTAACTACTCTTTACTGTTTTGTAAGAGTTGTTGATGATTTTGTTGATGCAGTTCCTCAACAGTTAGAAAGCTTTACAAACTTTAAGAACGAATACTATCTCGCACTTTCAGGTAAAAATACAAGTAATACAATCATATCTAATTATATTGAACTCTCCAAAAGAAAAGACTTTGAACCTGAATGGACTGATGCATTTCTAAATTCAATGAAAATGGATACTTTCAAATCGGAATACGAAAATATCGATGAACTTAATGAATATTTATATGGTTCTTCTGAAGTTATCGGCCTTATGATGAATAAGGTAATGAATATTGATGAAAGAGCTCATGACTCTGCTCAATATCTTGGAAAAGCAATGCAATTTATAAACTTCATACGAGATATCGATGAAGATTTAGATTTAAATCGAACTTATTTTCCAAAGGACACATTACTCAAATTTGGTTTAGGAGGCCTTTCAAGAGGTGAAGCTCGAAGAAAACCTAAACAATTCAAAGCCTTTGTTCGATCTCAAATAAAAGTTTATTTTGATTGGCAAAAGAAAGCTGAAACGGGATTCGTTTATCTTCCAAAAAGGATGCGAGTGGCCGTAAAAACAGCATCAGATATGTATATGTGGACTGCCACCAAAATTTACGAAAATCCATTTTTAGTATATGATATGCAGCTTAAACCTGCTTGGAATAAAGTATTACTAACTGGAATTAAGAATTACTTTTCAATATATCTAGCTTTTAATAACAAAAACAACTCAATTCAAGAGCCTTCGATGAATATTAATCGAACTGTTTAAACTATAATGAGTAACTGTTTAGTCTGGTTTCATAATGATTTAAGGCTGTCTGATAATCTGGCACTTAACTTAGCATGTCAAAGTGGTAAGGGCGTAATTCCAATTTTCATTTGGTCTTCAGATGAAGCAAATGATTGGCATCTTGGAGGTGCTGCAAAATGGTGGCTTCATCATTCTCTAGAATCTCTTTCTTTAGATCTTAAAAAAATTGGAAGTGGATTAATAATAAAGAAAGGTCAAACAAAAACAAATATTTCTAAATTAATAGAAGACCATAACGTCTCTGAAATATTTATGAATCGTCGATTTGAACCTAAAATTATAGAGCGTGATAACCAAATTTTTAGTGATAATGATGTGAAAATAACGATAGTCAACGGAAATTTACTTTTTAACCCTGAAGACATTAAGACTGGCCAAGGTCGTAATTACACTGTTTTTACACCATTTTGGAAGAATTGTAAACTCCAGAAAGAACCACATCGACCTATCAAGAAACCTGACAGTCTCAAGGGGCCCGATTCATGGCCGTCAACAGTGTCACTCGAGGATATCGCTTTACTACCTAAAATTAAATGGTATACAAATATTGAAAAAACATGGAAGCCAGGAGAGAAAAATGCTAAGAGAGCTCTAACCGATTTCTTGGTAAATAATGGAAACGAATATGGTAAAAATAGAAATATTCCAGGAATAAGAGGGACTTCTCGTTTATCACCTCATTTGCGATTTGGAGAAATTAGTCCTCATACCATATGGCATGAAGCTAAAAAATACTCTAGCAAAGGCGTAGAACATTTTGTAAGAGAAGTTGGGTGGAGGGAATTTTCATACCATTTACTTAACAATTTTCCATTTCTAACTAATAAACCCCTTAGACCTGAATTTGAAAATTTCCCTTGGGCTTCAAACTCCAAATATTTAGATTTATGGAAGAGGGGATTGACTGGTTATCCCATCGTAGACGCAGGCATGCGAGAACTTTGGAGTACGGGATGGATGCACAACCGAGTTAGAATGATTGTAGCATCATTTCTAGTTAAACATTTACTGTTGGATTGGAAAGAAGGAGCTAACTGGTTTTGGGATACCTTAGTTGATGCCGATTTAGCAAGTAATACTAGTGGATGGCAATGGACTGCAGGATGCGGGGCCGATGCTGCACCTTATTTTCGAGTTTTCAATCCAATACTACAAGGAAAGCGATTTGATAGTACGGGAGATTATGTAAGAAAATGGGTTCCTGAAATAAAAAAGATACCTAATAGTAAAATTCATACGCCATGGGAAGTTTCTAAAGAGGAATTACAAAATTATGATGTCGTTCTAGGAAATTCCTATCCTAAACCTATTGTAGATCATGCTGAAGCCCGAAAGATAGCTTTGGAAGCTTTTGACAGACTTATGGAATTAAAAAGAAAGGATGCGTAAACTATAAAATCAAAGTGCGTAATCAAACCTTATGATTAGTGTCACTGAAATGGCTGCTGAAAAAATTAATAAAGCCCTACTTGAACAAGAAATGGCAGGAAAAGCACTCCGATTAGGCGTCTTCCCTGGGGGTTGTAGTGGAGGCTACCAGTATGCTTTAGGATTTGATGATCAAAAAGATAATGATACTGAAGTTGAGGCAAATGGGTTGAAATTATTAGTTAATAATGAAGACATGGATAAGGTTAAAGGAACTGAAATAGATTATATTGTTACCGAAATGGGTGAAGGTTTCAGAGTGAATAATCCGAATCCGGCTCCTGAAGGTCAAAAAGGTCAATGTAGCTGTGGTTCAGATAGTGGCTGTTGTTAAGAAAAAATTACCAATTTCTCGTTATTCTATTACTTTTAGAGGCTATTTTACACATTATTGATCTTTATCAAAGTTATTTTAATATATCTGACCTGAATGCACAACATAATGAAAGATGTTAGCATTGCCTCTCAAATTTTCTCTTTAGTTACTGTAGCGACCATGATGAGTAGTGCATTCTTTCTTTACATTCAAGATAGCGAGGAATTGTATGGTAGTAGTAGAGTTCCAGTATGGGCTCGAAGTGAACTCCCATATGACACAGCTCAAGCATGGAGTTATGTACTGGAACAAGGAGACTATAGTTTATTAGAAACTGATAACGAATTTAGTTCGGTACATGTAATGATTCCTTATGATTTGCCTGAAACTGAAGGAGGGGCTGCAATTGATCCTCAATGTGTTTTAAATTTTAATCCAGACAAATGTCCTCACATTAGTTTAGCATATTGGAGACCTAATGTTCCAGATGGAATGAAAGTTCCAGTTATCGCCGAATTTGGGCCTTATTTTGGTGAGACTTCGGCCCAAACTCCTGACGTCTCGCAACCGGGAAGCTGGTTAGGTGCAGGAATAATAATGAATTTGTTGCCTCATGGATTCGCTTTTGCCCAGGTTTCTGTGACCGGAACTGGAATGTCAAACCATTGTATGGATTTAATGGGATATTCTGAACAAGAAGGAATCAATGCAGCTGTAGAATGGCTAGGAACTCAAGAATGGTCAAATGGAAATGTGGGACTAATTGGAAAATCCTATGATGGGTCCACGCCTTGGGAAGCTGCGATGTATGGTGATGAATATCTAAAAACTATTGTTCCAATTTCGGGACTAATTGGCGTTCGAGAACTGATGTGGAAGAATGGTTCTTCGGAAGCTAGAGCTCCTTTTATGCATAATGTGGTTTATGGAAGTTATGGTTTTGAAACTGATAAAGAGGATGAGAATCTACAAAATGCTTGTGAAGATTATCTTCTAGGTCCACTACACGCTACAAATGGATATGTTTTTGCTGGAAATGAATTTGTAGAAAGTTACTGGGAAGAGAGATACTTTCTTGATAGAGTACTAGAAAATTATGGAGGCTCGGTATACATTGTTCAAGGATTTCATGATTGGAATGTTGATCCGCACATGGCAGTTCCTACAATTAATGCCCTTTTAGATAATGGAATTGAGGCAAAAGTTTTGATGGGGCAATGGGATCACGATTATCCAGATAGGCCTGATTACCAGAAAGAACGATCCGACCCTGGAAGAGGTTCGGAAGCATATCCTCAAATGGTTAGATTTGACTGGATGCAAGACCTTCTTGAATGGTTTACTTACTATCTACAAGAAACTGGACCTAAACCAAGCCTTTACCTTGAGATACAAAATAATCATGGTGAATGGAGAGTAGAAGAAAGATATCCTGCATCGGACTCCAAAACTATTGAAATGGTTTTGGGAAGTGAAAATCTTATGCATGATGCAAATACTGGAACAACAATCACGCCTCTTGTAGAGAATTATGTAGTTTTTGAAACTCCTAAATTCAACCAAACTCTCCGTTTTGGCGGTTTGCCTCAACTTCATGTTGATGTTACTCTTGCAGGGTCTGGAGGCTCATTATATGCACTTATGGAAGATTGTGACGCAAACGATGAATGTATTCATATTGGGCATGCAACAATGGATCTAAGGTATCATGCTGGCGGTGATGAGTATAATGTTCTTGGTCCAGGAGAAACGGTTAATGCTAAAATGGAATTTTTTGCAATGGATGTTTTAATCCCTGAAGGGCACTCCATTCGTTTATCATTAAGCGATATTGGAGAAGATTATCTGCCTCCAAGTAATGCAGCCCCAGTCGAAATTGGAATAAATGAAAATAGTGTACTTAGACTTCATGAAATAAATTTCGATAATAAACTTGTATTCGAGCCACCGGCATGTACATTCAGTGATTGCCTGGAAGAATAGATATCTCTTAAAAGTCAGGTTTATAGGTAAATGTGGAACAATTAAAATCAATAGCTATTACATTTTTGTTTTTAGTGCCTGCAATAGCCGGTTGTCTCGGAGATAAAGAACTAGTATCGCTTTCTGCAGAAGACGTCATAGTTTCGCCTGAAACGATGATTGCAGGAGAATTTCAACCACTTGTTATAACTGCCAAAAAAGATATGTCTGTCTTTATTCCTAATTTGGTCATTGATCCGCTTTCTAATTATGTCCAAAATGGTACTGTTCTAGATATGAAGATAGGTGAAACTAGACAATTGATTTCAATGGCCCCGCCTCGAATTGATTCGACATTTATTTTTTTAGCTGATTACGGGACTCAAAATTGGCCTATTAGGAACTCTAACGAGAGCTGGGAAAATTGGGTTAATCGGAATGGAATTGTAGATGAAGGATTAGTAGTCGAAAGAGTTATGCCTTCTGAAGGTACCTCTTTGGATACACTGAATCTAACAAAAGATAAAAGCGGAAATACGATTCCTGTCAAAATTGATGTGAAAAGGCAAATTTCAGCCGCATATTCGATTGATGAAGGTGGCTTGTTTTCGACAGGATTTGTAGATGGGCGTACTGTGTACAATAATATTTACCGAATTACTGATGATACTCCCGACTTATTGGATCCAGCTGATGGAGCTGTAGGATATTTAGATCGATGGGCTGGACAGGGCAATCTTGCATACGAAGATGCAGCGCAATTTCTTATCGCGGAAATGAATGCTTATGGATTAAGAGTAGAAACTCAACGGTTTGACCTAACTGATGTCCTTGATAATCAAAATCCTGAAGCATACAATATTTGTGGATTTAGAGATGGGACCTTGTATCCTGATGAATGGTTAGTATTTGGCGCTCATTTTGACATTGCCCCTCCTGCAAATGCAGTAATGGTAGACCCTCATGTGTCAGGTGAACGAACATATGGAACTAGGTACGGTGCGTATGACAATACGGCTGGAACCTCGATGGTCTTAGCTACTGCTGAAGCCATGGCAGATATGCCTTATGATACGAGAAGAAGTATGGTCTTCTGTTTGTGGTCAGGTGAAGAAGGAGGTAAACGCGGAAGTGATTACTGGACTGAAACTCTAGAAGATGAGCACCCAGACGTTACTGTTACTAATTACATTAATCTTGACATGGCTGGAGTTAATTGGCCTGGAGGCGGAGGTGCGCCTTGTGGAGATGAACATGGTGGAAGTGGAGGATGCGACCCTGATCCTCAGCCTGATGACGATGGATATCCTAAAGATAGTGAGGTGTGGCCTATGAGAATTTACATTGGACCTTCTTTGAATTATAATAAAATTGATCAACCAGATATGGTTTATCTTAGCCAATGGATTGGATCTGATGCAATGAATGTTTCAATGGAACAAGACATCTTAGTAGGATCGGACAACAATAGCGACACTACGTGGAAATATGATGTCTGGGTAGAAAAAGATAGGCCTGAAATAATAATTTATGAAGATACAACTGCAAGAAGTGATCATGCCTCATTTCAAGACAATTTGGGAACAATCACTCTAGGGTATGGAGGACTTGTTGATGGTTATTGGTGTTACCATCAGACTTGTGATACTTTAGAAGAAATGGAAGATTGGATGGAAACTGGAAGTAAAGACTATGGCAATAATGCAACTGGGAAAAATAATTTAGTAAATTCTTTAGACTTAATTACTTGGTGGGCCACGTACAGCTTTTTTCATATGGATGAAAGACCTATTTTGAATGCTTTTCTAAACTAAAAAAAAGATGAATACTCTTCTAAACTTTTCTTCCTAATATTTGGCACTTCAACATCTTCGGCTGGGAATCCTGCTACAAGAATTAAAAATGCCCTTTCATTTTTACCTCTTCCTAATATTTTTCGTAGAAAGTTCATAGGGCTTGGAGTGTGAGTCAAAGTTGCTAGACCGGCATGATGAAGTGCAGTGATTAGCATCCCAGTAGCTATACCTACTGATTCTGATACATAATAATTCTTTATTTTTTCACCTTTATCATCTAACCCATAAGCTTCAGAAAATATTACTATCAAATATGGTGCTATTTCGAGAAAGGGTTTGTTTTCATCAGTACCAAGTGGTTCCAAAGCCTGGAGCCATTCATCTGGGGCTCTTCCACTGTAGAATTTTTTTTCTTCGTCTTCGGCAGCTTCGCGTATTTTCTTCTTAGTTTCTAAATCACTTACAATTGAAAAATGCCAAGGCTGACGATTGGCCCCACTGGGTGCTGAACTGGCAGCTCTAAGACAATTCTCTATAATTTCTTTAGGTACTGGTTTTTCTGAAAAGTTCCGAATTGTGCGCCTTCGCTCTATATCTTCTAAAAAAACCTGAGAACGCTTCTCCATTTCACCTATAGAATAAGATTTGTAATTTGTATAAGGAATAAAACTTGTTCCATTCATAATGGACAACTTGCTTTTTTAGATAAAAGACTTTGTATTGGCTGTGTAATGACCATCTGTGACTGATGCTATCGAATGGAATGATTTTACCAAGATTGAAATGCGTGTTGGTATGATATTAGAGGTCATAGATTTTCCTGAAGCGAGAAAACCAGCATATATTCTTACGATTGATTTCGGCCCTTTAGGAATTCGTAAAACATCAGCTCAGATTACGAATTATACGAAAAATGAACTATTGAAACGAGAGATTGTAGCAGTTTTTAATTTTTCACCAAAGCAAATCGGCCCCATCATGTCTGAAGTCTTAGTTTTAGGAGGGGTGGAAGAAGATGGTACCGTTCGCCTTTTGAAACCAGACCCTAGTTGCCAATTAGGAAGTCGTGTCAGATGAATCCTTACATTGCCCTTACTAGGCCCGGAAATGCAATTTTAACAGCTATAGCTGTCATCGCCGGAGCTTTCATTGCCTCTGGATCCGATATTATGGAATTTCAGGCAGAGATTGCAATTTGTAGTATCTCTGCAATGATGTTAGTAGGAGGAGGAAATGCCCTTAATGATTATAATGATAGAGAAACAGATAAGTTAAACCATCCTAAAAGACCTATACCCTCAGGTCAAATTAAAGCTGAAACTGCGCTTAATTATGCTCAATTATTACTGGCTTTAGGGCTTCTGCTTTTATTTTTCACTCTTGAAAACAAGATGCCTTTTGTGATTGCATTAATCGGTGTTGGAACGCTTATAGCCTACGAGAATGGGTTGAAAGCTGCAGGAATAACTGGAAATATCTCAGTTGGTTTGATGTCTGGTGCCGTTTTTCTGTACGCTGGAATGGCTGTAAATGATCCTGGACCAACTATCTGGATGTTTGGATTGGCTGTGCTAGCTACCATCTCTAGAGAAATTGTTAAAGATATTCAGGATTTGGAAGGCGATCGAGACCGTAAGACACTTCCTACTAGGATTGGAGTGAATAATGCCTTAAATTTTTCTACTTTCATTCTTCTGATAGCTATTGGCTTGAGTTATACTGCTATAAATTCTTTTGAAAATATGGCAAGGATTGCTTATGTCGGAGGAATTACTTTAGCAAATGGAATGATGCTTCTTGGAATATATTATTCTAAACTCGAAGACTACTTTACAGGACAAAAGAATATCAAACAAGGGATGGGGATTGCTATGCTGGCATTCATTTTAGCTGCAGGATTAAATTAATTCTCGTTAACTATGTTCGGCACATGTATAGCGAAGCAAAGATTCGTAGAGAGAAACCAATTAAGGTGTAAAAGTGAGGCCTATTCTTTCTTTGTCAATCGTGAGGAAATTAATCTTCCTAACGGCCTCTCATCAGAAAAAACCGAAGACAAGAAGGCCTCAGGAATAAGAAAAAAAACAAGCCAGATGAGGGAACACGAAGCAAAAAGACATTTAATGGAGCCTAGATTAGGGAATTATGGTAAGGTAATAACTGATGGCATTTAGAGTAATCGATTCTGAAACGGGTAAAATAATAATGGATGCTGGAGATATTACATCATTGATTACAATGATAGAAGAACTAGGCGACAAATATGAAGTCAAACAATTAGATATTTCTTAAATTATCTAAGGTAAAATTTCTAGTTGTTCTTCAAGCGGTAATTCTAGAAAATCATCAAAATCAGATAACATCTGTTCTGATGAAACACCAAAATTTTCGACAAAAGAACCTTCCCATCCAAGATCATTCAAGTTATCGTAGAATCCATTCAGATAAGCGTCTTCAGAGGTCTGATTAATCAAGAATGCTGTAAACCAACATCCTAAATCATAAGCAAGATAACCTCGTGGTCCATATGAAATATCAGCAATACTTTCACCCTCTTCTAAATCATTCTTAGCTTCCATCTTCCAAGACATTCTATCTTCTAAATAATTGGAATCAACGCCTTCTTGTCGAGAGTAAAGTAACTGAGCCATGTATTCAGCTCCACCTTCTGCCCACCATGGATTTCCGCCCATGAGAACATCTCTTTCATCATTATCTTTTGTAAAGATGTGAGCCTGTTGGTAAACATGAAAATATTCGTGATATGCTACAACAGTATAATCAGTTTCATCTGGATAAGGATATTTAGATGCAAAAGTTACAACAAATACTGAATAATCTTCATAATTACTTCTTCTCGTATTCAAGCCAGCGCCGCCATCGTCTACATATGAAGTCAAATTGTGGCTACGATTTAGACAATGTTCTTCATAATCTCTACCTAAACTCAAATCCTTTTCCATTCTAACTT
>Ga0209709_10002717_pt1 | contig 15142 bp, 15 predicted proteins | sample ArcticOcean_MG_C_2_FD_187435 | JGI IMG/M metagenome (GOLD analysis project Ga0209709, IMG submission 187435) | Marine microbial communities from western Arctic Ocean - ArcticOcean_MG_CB4_136 (SPAdes) (version 2) | ecosystem: Environmental > Aquatic > Marine > Oceanic | place: Arctic Ocean... | reverse complement strand
AATGGGTGGAACTTGCTATGAAGTAACAATGGCATATATATTTAACAAACCAACACTTTGGAATTTTGACTTTAGTATGCAAATGTATGGTGCAATATTGATGATGTCAGGAGCTTATTGTTTGGCGACGGAATCTCATGTTAGAGGAGATGTGATTTACAGATTATTCAAACCAAAAACACAAGGTTGGATTGATTTAATACTTTATTTTATTTTCTTTTTTCCTGGTGTAATAGCTTTAGCATTTTATGGATTTGAATATGCGGCACTTGCTTGGAAGATAAAAGAAACTAGCTGGAGTAGTCCAGCACAGATTAATATTTACATGGCTAAATCATTGATACCAGCAGCAGGAGTATTCTTAACTATACAAGGAGTTGCTGAGGTCTTTAGATCAATCATTTGTATTCAAACCGGACATTGGCCTGCAAGAATGGTTGTTGCAGAAGAAACCGAACAAATTTTAATGAGAACAGCCCAAGACGAGGATCAAAAAGATGTTATTTAGTTTAACAAATCCAGAAGTAGCCATCTTGATGATGGGGATATTTTTATTTGCAGTACTATTGGGGTTTCCAATTGCATTTACTTTAATGGCAATGGGAATTGGTTTTGGATATTATGCTTATTATGATCCTGTTTTAATGGATCATATTTTTGATAATAGAATATTTTCATTATTTGTAAAAAATACCTACACAGTTATGGATAATAATGTCCTCACTGCAGTCCCACTCTTTTTATTTATGGGGTATTTAGTTGAAAGAGCTGGAATTGTATCAAAATTATTTTTCGCCATAAGACTTGCAGCTCATAGATTGCCAGCTTCAATGGCAGTAGCTGCATTAATAACTTGTACTTTATTTTCCACAGCAACTGGAATTATTGGTGCTGTTGTAACTTTAATGGGCTTACTTGCTTGGCCTGCAATGGTTAAAGCAGGATATGACAAAAAATTTGCATCAGGAGTTATTTGTGCTGGGGGATGTTTGGGTATTTTAATACCACCAAGTATTATGTTAATTGTTTATTCAGTCATTGCGCAATTATCACCTTTAAGATTATTTGCTGCAGCAATTTTCCCAGGGCTTTTACTTGCAAGTTTGTATATAGCTTATGTTATAATCAGAGCTTGGATAGACCCATCAATTGCACCGAAACCAAAAGCTGAAGATATTCCACCAAGAGCAGAAATTTTAAAGGAAGTGCTAGTTTCTTTTGTTCCACTTTTTGGACTAATCATGTTGGTTCTTGGAACAATTTTAGCAGGTATAGCAACACCAGCTGAAGCCGCAGCGGCAGGAGCATTTGGGGCAATACTTTTATCTTGGTTTTATAAAACCCTTAAATGGCAAAGTTTTAAGGAATCCGTTTTTTTAACAGCTAAAACTACAGCAATGATCATGTGGCTTTTTATTGGTTCTTGGACTTTCTCTTCAGTATTTTCTTATTTAGGTGGACATGAGGTTTTTGAACATTTCTTTACATCAATAAATATAACAACTTGGCAATTTTTAATAATTACACAAATAATAATTTTCCTTTTAGGGTGGCCGTTAGAATGGACTGAAATTTTGATTATATTTGTTCCAATATTCTTGCCTTTACTTGAGGTGTTTGATGTTAATCCATATTTCTTTGCAATGTTAATTGCTTTGAATTTACAAACGTCATTTTTGACACCACCTATGGCCATGTCCGCCTATTATTTAAAAGGTGTGCAAAAAAATAATGTTGAGCTGATGGAAATATTCGCAGGAATTATGCCTTTCTTGGGTATAGTAATATTTGCAATGTTCCTTATGTATATGTTTCCAGGTATTGCTTTGTGGTTACCAGAAACATTATTTGCAAACTAGGTAATTTAAAATGATGAACATATTTTCTCTTACAACCAATAAGTTAGTAGAACATTTAAAAACAGGTCAAATTTCATCTGTAGAAGTTTGCACACAATATATTGAAAGAATTGAAAAATTTGAAAAAGATATCAATGCTTGGGAATATTTTGACAAAAAAAAGCTTTTAGAAAAAGCGGAAGAGGCAGATGAACACAGAAAATCAGGAAAACCCCTAGGTTCTTTACACGGTCTACCAATTGCAGTGAAAGATATAATAGGTACGTTTGAAATGCCCACCGAATGTGGAACTTCGTTGAGAAAAAAAATGCCAAGCTCTCAAGATTCTGAAGTGGTTAATTTACTTAAAATTGCAGGAGCAATAGTTATGGGAAAAACTGTAACTACAGAACTTGCATATTTTCATCCAGGAAAAACTACTAACCCACACGACAACTCAAGGACGCCAGGTGGATCTTCAAGTGGTTCTGCAGCTGCAGTTGCAGCTCATATGGCGCCATTATCAATTGGATCACAAACTAATGGATCAATTATTAGACCAGCTTCTTATTGTGGGGTTGTTGGGTACAAACCATCTTATGGACTAATCTCTCGAAGTGGAGTTTTAAAACAGTCAGACAAACTAGATCATATAGGTGTTTTTGGAAAAACGGTTGAGGATGTTGCTTTATTAACAAAATCATTGATTAAAAAAGATATATACGACAGTTCTACTATTCATTATTCATCCGGTGAAATGTTAAAATTTTGTAAAAAAGGACCATTATACGAACCAAAATTTATCTTTTACAAAACTAAAAATTGGAGAAATGTAGATAAAGAATCCCAAAAGTCTTTTGAGTTTTTTATAAAAACATTTAAAAAAAATATTGAAGTATTCGATACCCCTTCGTATTTTGATGATATTCCAAAATATCATAAAATAATTCATGAAACAGATATGGCAAATAATTTTCAAGGTTATTACAAAAAATCCAAGAAAAAACTTTCTAAAGAAATGGTTAGTGCCATTGAAAGAGGTTTAAAATACTCAGCAAAAGATTATGTTGAAGCAACGGAATTTATGAAAAGAAGTTATGAATCTTTTAAAGAAGTGTTTGAGGACTATCATGGTGTGTTAAGTCCATCCACAACTGGAGTTGCACCTAAAGGTCTAAAGAGTACAGGTAGCCCAGAATTCTGTACTGTTTGGACTTATATGGGTTTACCCTCTATTTCATTACCTTTACTTACAAGTGTGAATAATTTACCATTAGGAGTCCAGTTAATTGGAGACAAGCTAGATGATCTAAGATTTTTAGGTGTAGCTAATTGGTTAGAAAAAAATTGTAAAAAATATGCTAAATAATATAACAAAATTTATAGGTACATTTCTTGCTGCAATTTTTCTTATTGGTTTGGCAACTACATTGACAAGATCATCGATGATAGGTTTTTGGGATGTATTACCAGTATTTATTTTGATGGCTATTGCAATTTTTATGATGGTTTACGAAGCCTTTTTCGACAAAAATTAATTTTCCACTTGTAGTGAATAATTCTAAAAATAATTATTTACCTTTCTTATTATTATTTATTCAGCCTATTTTTATGGCTAGTAACTTGATAGTTGCAAGAGGAGGGGTTGAGTATGTGCCACCAATTTCCTTAGCCTTTTGGAGATGGACAGTTGTCTTCTTAATATTATTACCTTTTACCTTTATCTCATTAAAAAAAAACTTTAGATATGTAAAACAAGAATATAAGAGAATATTTTTTATTGGATCAATGGGTTGTGGTGTTTGTGGGGCTTTCCCATTTTTAGCAGGACAAACAACCACAGTTACTAATATGGGAATTATTTATTCATCATCTCCAATATTTATAATTCTAATCTCCAGCATTTTTTTTAAAGAGAAAATAAACTTTCTTAGAATTGTGGGCCTTGCTTCTTGTTTAATAGGTGTTTTTGTTATAATTATTAAGGGTGATTTATCTTTTTTAATTAGGCTTAAATTTACAATTGGTGACTTATGGATGTTAGCTTCTTCTATAGGGTGGGCTCTATACTCTATTTACTTATTTTACTGGAAAACTAATTTAAAAATTTTTGATAGATTTACTTTGATTGCATTTTTTGGTGTGGTGAGCTTGTTTCCATTTTACTTAATAGAAGAAACGTTCTTTGTTAGAACAGTTTTTAATTCTCAATTTTTTATGTGGGTTTTATTCGCAGCTATTTCACCAGGAATTATAGCATTTACTTTATATACAATGGCACAAAAAAAGCTTGGTGCATCTATTACTGGCTTTACTCTCTATATCTTTACTGTTTATAGCGCGATTTATGGTTACTTATTTTTTAATGAGCAGCTAGAGTATTATCATTATATAGGAACAATTTTAGTTTTTGGTGGTGTCTATATAGTTAAAAGAAAAGTTTAAATTAAGCCACAATCCGACCAAAAAATTTACAAATTTCATTTCTATAAGCAGATAGTGAATAAATTTATTGTAACTTTTTTTGTGTTAATATCTCTTTCAAATTCAAGCTCAGCTGAAAATCAAGCATCACCCATAGATGAACTTTTTCACATAGGTCAGATGAACTCCTATGATAAAAAATTTTCTCTTTATTTTAAAACTAGAGAAAAAGCACTCTTAGTCAGAGGCGAAAATTATAATTATGTTACAGATTTTCCTCAAGATTTGTATATTTATAACCATAAAACAAAAATTTCTTCGCCACTAATTACTTACGAATGGTTTCCCTCTCAAGCCAAATATCTCCTAGAGAGTTATAATTATCCAGTTTTCCCAGAAGATTTTGCTTATTATCTTTTAAAAGATAATAATACTCTGATCATGATTAGTGCAATTAAAAATATAAATAAAAATTTTAAATTTGATATTATTAATAAAAAATTAGAAAAATATCCATTAGAAGGTAAACTTGAGTTTTTAATTTCTTCTATTGTAAAAAATTGCGGATATTCAAAGTTTAAAGAAAACTATAAGTGCAGCTATCATAAACCTCTAATATCGAATAATTTAATTAATTAGTTTTAGTAAAAGCTTCAGCAAATTTTTCTGCATCGAAAATCTGTAAATCATCTTCTTTTTCACCCAGACCAAGTGCAATTATTGGAAGCTTATATCTTTTAGCAATTGCTAATAAAATTCCACCTTTTGCAGTTCCATCTAATTTTGTCATTATTAAACCAGTTATTGGAATAACTTTGTTAAACTCCTCTACTTGGTTGAGCACATTTTGACCTGATGTTGCATCAAGAACCAGGATTACGTCATGCGGCGCATCAGGATCTATTTTCTTAGTTACATTTGCTATTTTTTTATATTCTTCCATTAAATTTTTTTTATTTTGGAGCCTTCCAGCAGTATCAATTAAAACATGATTAAAGTTACCTTTTATTGCTTCTTCTATTGCTTTGTAAGCAACTGAAGCAGGGTCTGATCCATGAGGAGATTTTGTAATTTGAACACCTATTTTAATAGCCCAATTTTCTAATTGTTCAATAGCAGCTGCCCTAAAAGTATCACAAGCAGAAAACATAACTTTGTTACCATTAGATTTTAAAATCTTGCCAACTTTTCCAATAGTTGTTGTTTTTCCAACACCATTGACACCCGAGACAAGTACTGCATTTAATTTTGTTTTTTTATTAAAAAAACTCTCATTCTCCAGAGGTTTCATTAAAGTAATTATATAATTTTTAAGAATTAGATTTACTTCATTTAGGATATTTTTTTTTGAATCAATTTTTTCTAGAGCAATAATTTGTTTAATCTCTTCAGCGGCTGAAAGCCCCACATCTGATTGTATTAAATATTCCTCTATTTGATTTAATGTTTTATCATCTATTTCTTTTTTTTTAATTATCTCTTTTAAACCAGATGTAAATGTAGAGGCACTTTTTTTAAATCCAATTTTAAATTTATCAAAAATTCCCATTACAATTTAATTTCGATATTTTTAATATCAGAAACTGGACCTTTCATATGAATGCTATTTTTTTTATCAATAAAAATTGTAAGTTTTCCAAGTGAAAACTCTATGTCTACAGTTTTTTCTACTAGTTCTTTAATATTGCCTGCTACAACCGTAGCACAAGCAGCAGTACCACAAGCTTTTGTAAGCCCAGCACCTCTTTCCCAAACTTTAACTTTTATTAAATTTTTATTTATAACTTCCGCAAGTGTAACATTGCATTTTTCTGGAAATAACTCATAATTTTCTAGCACAGGTCCAATTGTTTTTAAATTAAAGTTGTCAATATTTTCTACAAAGAAAATTATATGCGGGTTGCCTACATTTATAGCGATACAACCAATATGTTTATTATTATTTTTATCTTTAATTTCAATTTTAAGATCTTTCGTATCTAAATTCTTGCTTAAAGGTATTTCGTTCCAGGCTGTTTTGGGAATACCAATTTCAGTTTCTACTAAATTATTTGCTAAAATAGTTGATTTTAAAGAGCCCGAAGAAGTCAAAACAGTTATTTCTTTTTTATTATTTTCTTTTGATAAAAAATCCGCAACACATCTGGTTCCATTTCCACAAGCACCAGACATACTTCCATCTGAGTTATAAAATTCTAATTCAGCATCTATTTTATCATTTTTTTTTATTAAAATAAGCTGGTCACATCCGATGTATTTTCTGTCGCATATTTTAATTATATCGTCTTTGCTTAAATAAAAGTTTCGGTCTCTTTGATCAATAATTACAAAATCATTACCTAAACCATCCATTTTAAAAGCTTTAATATCCATACATAGATATTTAACTTATTTATTGACTTTTTGAACCTCTATTATAAGTTGCCTTCGTTCCCGCAAAAACGTTAAATTTGCGGTGTCTTTGGAAACAAAGAGATCGACACTAGTCAGCGAGGATTCGCCCACTAGTGCGTTTACTGCTGTGTGTAATAAATATGTTTGAAAACTTAACAAATAAATTCGAAGAAATATTTTCTTCTTTAAAAAAATTACCTTCACTTGATGAAAAACAAGTAGATGAAGGTCTAAGAGCAATAAAGCAGGCCCTATTAGAAGCCGATGTATCTCTAGATGTAGTCAAAGAATTTATAGCAAAAGTTAAGCCGAAAGCGTTAGGACAAGAAATAATTAGATCAACATCTCCTGGAGACATGGTTGTTAAAATTGTTTATGACGAATTAGTTAATCTTCTAGGAGAAAGTAATACAGACATAAATTTAAATGCAGTACCACCTGTTCCAATGATGCTAGTGGGTCTTCAGGGTTCAGGTAAAACTACAACTACAGCAAAATTAGCAAAATATTTAGAAAAAAATAAAAAAAAGAAAATTATGATGGTTAGTCTTGATGTTTACAGACCTGCCGCTCAAGAACAATTGAGATCTCTTGGGGAACAAAATAATATTTTAACACTGCCTATTATTGAAGGACAATTACCAGCGGATATTTGTAGAAGGGCTATTAGTGCAGCAAATCTTAATGGTGCTGAAATTATATTATTTGATACTGCAGGAAGAACTCAAATCGATCTTCAAATGATGAGTGAAATTAAACAGATTGAAAGTATAATTAGCCCAACAGAAACATTTTTAGTTGCAGACTCTTTAACAGGACAGGTTGCAGCAGAAGTAGCAAAAAAATTTAAAGATACAGTTAATTTAACAGGCATCGTGTTAACCAGAGCTGACGGTGATGCAAGAGGTGGTGCGGCTGTTAGTATGAAGTATGTGTCGCAAGTTCCAATTAAATTTTTAGGAGTAGGAGAAAAGATAGATAATTTAGAAGTTTTTCACCCAGAAAGAATAGCCAATAGAATACTTGGTATGGGTGACATTGTTTCCCTTGTTGAGAAAGCTGCAGAAGATTTGGGAGAAGAAAATTTAAGAAAAGCAGAAGAAAATTTAAAAAAAGGACAATTCTCGATGGAGGATTATCTAACACAATTAAGACAAATGAAAAAAATGGGCGGCATAGAGGGTGTTATGTCATACATGCCGGGTGTATCGAAAATGAAATCACAAATGGATGCTGCTGGAATTGATGAAAAAATTATTACTTATAATGAAGCAATAATTTTATCTATGACAAAAAAAGAAAGAGAGAACCCTAAAGTTATTGATGGTTCTAGGAAAAAAAGAATTGCTAATGGCTCTGGAACAGATGTGGCCACTATCAATAAATTGCTAAAGCAATTTAAAATGATGTCTGAAATGATGAAGAAGATGTCAAAAGGAAATCTGAAGGGTATGTCTGATAAAGGAATACCTCCAGAGCTACTAAATCAACTCAAATAAATAAAGGAGAAGAAATGTTAAAACTAAGATTATCAAGAGGTGGAACTAAAAAAAGACCAGTATACAAAGTGGTTGTTGCAGACAGTCGTTTTGCAAGAGACGGAAGATTTATAGAAAAAGTAGGATTCTTTAATCCTCTTTTACCTAAAGATAAAAAAGAAAGAGTAGGATTAGAAGCTGAAAGAATTAAATATTGGTTAGGCCAAGGTGCTCAACCAACAACTAGAGTTGCAAGAATTTTAGGTGAAAATGAGTTAATACCAATGCCTGCAAATGGTAATAATCCAAATAAAGCTGTTCCTAAAAAAGAAAGAAAAAAAGAAGGTGATGAAGCAGCACCGGTTCCAAAAGCAGAAGCAGCTCCAGCAGCAGAAGCTCCAAAAGCAGAAGCAGCTCCAGCAGCAGAAGCTCCAAAAGCAGAAGCAGCTCCAGCAGCAGAAGCTCCAAAAGCAGAAGCAGCTCCAGCAGCAGAAGCTCCAAAAGCAGAAGCAGCTCCAAAGGAGGAAGCTAAATAATTTAATTCATGTGGAAAGCTCAAGTATTTACACTTTACCCAGAAATTTTTCCCGGCCCTTTAAATAAAGGGCTTTATGGAAAAGCATTGTCTAAAAATATTTGGGATTTAAATGTGATTAATATAAGAGATGCAGCTGAAGACAAACATAAAACAGTTGACGACACACCTTTTGGAGGTGGATCAGGCATGTTATTAAAAGCTGATGTCTTAGCAAAATCTATTGATCAAAATAAAAAAGAAGGAGAAAGAATTTTTTATTTATCTCCAAAAGGAAAAAAGTTTGATCAAAAAATTGCTCAAGAACTTTCAAAGGAAAAATCAATAAGTTTAATATGCGGCCACTTTGAAGGAGTTGATGAAAGACTTTTGGCAACAAGAAATATAGAGGAGATTAGCATAGGAGACTTCATTTTATCTGGAGGAGAAACAGCTGTCTTCGTAATTTTAGATAGCATTTTAAGATTGCTACCTGGAGTCCTTGGAAATGAAAATTCTAAAAATGAAGAGAGTTTTGAAAACGGATTATTAGAATATCCCCAATACACTAAACCCCAGATTTGGGAGGAAAAAAGTGTTCCAGATGTCCTATTATCAGGGGATCACAGTAAAATTAAAGACTGGCGTTTATCTCAATCAGAGGCTATAACACGCGACCGTAGACTAGATTTGTGGAAAAAATATAAGAAAAAATAATTTAATAAACAACGACATGAAAACAATAGAAGAAATAAACCAACATAACGTAAAAAAAATATTATCTGAGAAAAATATTCCAGAATTTTTTCCTGGTGATATTGTAAAAGTTGGTGTTAGAATTACCGAGGGTAAAAAAGATAGAATTCAATACTTTGAAGGTTTATGTATAGCTAGAAAAAATAGAGATATTAACTCTTCTTTTACTGTTAGAAAAATTTCATTTGGTGAGGGTGTTGAAAGAACATTTCCATTATATGGTCCTGTAATAGACACTATTACGCTCATTAGATCGGGAAAAGTTAGAAGAGCAAAACTATATTATTTAAGAGATAGAACTGGTAAATCAGCAAGAATTGCAGAAAAGATAAGAAAAAAAATTGGGACAGATGTTGATGCCAAACCAGAAGCAGTAATTAAGAAAAATTTAGCAACAGTTAAAGCGAAAGCTGAAACAAAAGTAGAAGCTCAAACAGAACCAAAAATAGAAAGTTCTGAAAAAAAATAACTTTTTTTTCAATGCCCTTAACTCTTTACGATAAAATCTGGAATGATCATTTAGTTCATGAACAAGATGATGGAACGGCTCTATTGTTTGTCGATAGACACTTAGTTCACGAAGTTACGAGCCCGCAAGCATTTGAAGGACTAAGAAGTTCAAATAGAAAAGTAAGACAACCCAGTCTAACTCTAGCAGTCGCAGACCATAATGTTCCAACTACAGATAGATCGGCTGGAATAGCTGATAAAGAGTCTAAAATTCAGGTAGAGACACTAGAAAAAAATTGTAAAGAATTTGGAATTTTATACTTAGGTATGGATGATAAAAGACAAGGGATTGTTCATATAATAGGTCCGGAACAAGGTTTTACTCAACCAGGAACAGTAATCGTCTGTGGAGATAGTCATACGGCAACACATGGCGCGTTTGGCGCGCTAGCTTTTGGAATTGGAACTTCAGAGGTAGAACATGTTTTGGCTACACAAACACTTGTTCAAAAAAAAGCAAAAAATTTTAGGATTAATGTTAATGGAAAACTTTCTATTGGCGTTACCTCAAAAGATGTAATTTTACAGATTATAGGAAATATTGGTACAGCAGGTGGAACGGGATCTGTTATAGAGTATGCTGGCAGTCTAATATCATCATTAAGCGTAGAGCAGAGAATGACGATTTGCAATATGACTATTGAAGGAGGAGCGAGAGCAGGATTGATAGCTCCAGATAAAAAAATATTTGAATATTTAAAAAATAAACCAATGTCACCTAAGAATGAAAATTGGGATAAAGCTATGAAGTATTGGGAAAATTTAAAAACTGATGATGAGGCTAAATTCGATAAGGAAATCAATTTAATAGCAGAAGATATTTTGCCAATGATTACCTGGGGAACTTCACCACAAGATGTAATTACCATTGATGGCAAAGTGCCAAACCCTGAAAAAGAACAAGACGAAGACAAAAAGAACTCTATAGAGAGGTCTTTAAAATATATGGGTTTGAAGCCGGATACATTAGCAAAAGACATTAAAATAGATAAAGTATTTATTGGAAGTTGTACAAATGGTAGAATTGAAGATTTAAGAGAAGCTGCAAAAATATTAAAAGATAAAAAAAAAGCATCTCATGTTCATGCCATGGTTGTGCCAGGATCAGGTTTAGTTAAAGAACAAGCAGAACAAGAAGGTTTAGATAAAATATTTATAGCATCTGGTTTTGAATGGAGAGAGCCCGGTTGTTCCATGTGCCTTGCAATGAATGCAGATAAATTAAAACCAGAAGAAAGATGCGCCTCAACTTCAAACAGAAATTTTGAAGGAAGACAAGGAAGAGGTGGGAGAACTCACTTGGTAAGCCCAGGAATGGCAGCAGCAGCAGCAATTTCAGGAAACTTAGATGATGTTAGAAAGTATCAGAATTAACATGCAAAAATTTAATAAAATAAAAAGTATTCCCACATATCTACCTATCACAAATATTGACACAGACATGATTATTCCAAAGCAATTTCTTAAAACAATTAAAAGAACAGGGCTTGGTAAAAATTTATTTTTTGAAATGAGATATGATGATAATGATAAAGAAATTAAAGATTTTATTCTTAACCAGGAACCTTACAATCAATCAAAAATACTAATTACAGGAAAAAATTTTGGTTGTGGTTCTTCAAGAGAACACGCTCCATGGGCATTATTAGATTTTGGAATTACATGTGTAATAAGCTCTAGTTATGCTGATATTTTTTATAGCAACTGTTTTAAAAATGGAATTTTACCAATTATTTTAATAGAAGAAAAAATTAAACAATTGTCAGAATACTCAAAAAGAAAAGAAGAGATTTCAATTGATTTGAAAGAACAAAAAATTATTTTCGGAAATAATGAAATTAAATTTGATATTGATCCTTTTAAGAAAAAATGTTTACTAGAAGGTCTTGATGATATTTCGCTTTCATTAAAAAAAAAAAATAAAATCATTGAATTTGAAAAAAATTTAAAGAATACAAAACCATGGATATTTAATGATTAAAGTTAAGAAAAGAAAAATTTTACTTTTACCTGGTGATGGAATAGGTCCAGAGGTTATTAAGGAAGTTAAAAAAGTTATTCAATGGTTTAATTCAAATAAATCTCTAGATTTTGAAATTGATCAAGATTTAGCTGGAGGTTGCTCTTACGATAAACACGGAACACCAATTACGGACGAAGTTTTTTATAAAGCTTTAGAAAGCGAAGTTGTAATGTTAGGTGCGGTCGGTGGACCCAAGTGGGATAGTTTAGATTTTTCAAAAAAACCCGAAAGAGCATTATTAAAATTAAGAAAAGAATTAAAGCTTTTTGCAAACCTAAGACCTGCAATTTGCTTTGAACAATTGGTTGATGCGTCAACTCTTAAACCTGAAATAGTTTCAGGATTAGATATAATGATTGTTAGAGAATTAACGGGTGGAATTTATTTTGGAGAGCCTAGGGGAATTAAACCTATTGATAATGGGGAAAGAAAAGGAATTAATACACACACCTATACCACCAGTGAAATTGTTAGAGTTGCAAAAGTTGCTTTTGACCTTGCTAAAAAAAGATCGAATAAAGTTACTTCTTGTGAGAAATCAAACGTAATGGAAGCAGGACAACTCTGGAAAGAAGAAGTACAAATATTACATGATAAAGAATATATTGACGTAGAATTAAGTCACATGCTTGCAGATAATTGTGCAATGCAACTTTTAAAAAACCCTAAGCAATTTGATGTTATTGTTACAGATAATTTATTTGGTGATATGCTTTCAGATCAAGCTTCTATGCTAACTGGTTCACTGGGATTATTACCATCAGCTTCACTTGGTGCAAAAAATAAAGATGGAGAAATGAGAGCAATGTACGAACCTATTCATGGATCGGCACCAGACATAGCTGGCAAAGGAATTGCAAACCCAATTGCATCAATCTTAAGTTTCGCAATGGCTTTAAGATATTCGTTAGACCTAGATAATGAAGCAGATGCCTTAGAAAAAGCAGTTCAAGATGTATTAAATGATAACCTTAGAACCAAAGATATTCTTTCCAAAGGTACGAAAGAAGTATCCACATCAGCTATGGGTGATGCGATAATTTCAAAATTGCAATAATTAAAAATTTATTCTAGAGTTCTGGAATGCCAAATTACACAGCACCAATAGATGATATGATGTTTCTTTTTGATAAATTAAGAAACAATAAAAATTATAATGAAATTGAAAAATATAAAGAGGTTAACTCAGAGTTAGTAAAAGATATTTTAGTTGAAGCAGCTAAAATTAATGAAAACTTAATTTTACCGTTAGCAAAATCAGGAGATGAAAACCCAACTGTCCTAGAGAATGGAGTAGTGAGAACACCACCAGGTTATAAAGAAGCCTATACGAAATATATTGAAGATGGATGGACCTCACTTTCTTGTGATCCCAAATATGGTGGACAAGGAATGCCCAAAACTGTAAGTGCCTTTTTTGATGAAATGCTATCTTCAGCAAGTCTATCATTTAAACTTTATAGCGAACTAAGTATAGGAGCGTACAATTGTATCTCTCACCATGCAGAGAATGAAATAAAAGAAAAGTATCTTCCCAAAATGGTAGAAGGAAAATGGAGTGGTACTATGTGCCTTACAGAGCCTGTTTGTGGAACTGATTTAGGTCTTTTAAAAACAAAAGCTGCAGAACAACCAGATGGAACCTTTAAGATAAGTGGACAAAAAATTTTTATTACTTCTGGTGATCATGATTTAACAGAAAATATTATTCATTTGGTGATAGCAAGAGCAACAGACTCTCCGGATGGAACAAGAGGTATAAGTTTATTTTTGGTACCTAAATTTATTGTAAATGAAGATGGATCCATTGGAACTAGAAATGGAATTTCTACAGGATCTATAGAAAGTAAAATGGGAATCAAGGGTTCTGCTACATGTGTGCTAAATTTCGATGATGCAGTTGGTTATATGATTGGTTTAAAAAACAAGGGATTAAATGCCATGTTTACCATGATGAATTTAGAAAGAATTATTGTTGGAATTCAAGGATTAGGTATTTCCGAAATCGCCTATCAAAATTCATTAAGTTACGCAAAAGAAAGAAAACAAGGAAAAACAAACAATACCAAATCAACCAATGGTGCAGATTTTATAATTGAACATGCTGATATCAGAAAATCTCTGCTTAATATGAAATCTATTATTGAAGGAGAGAGAGCATTATGTTTCTGGCTATCACAACAAACAGAAGTCAGCCTTAATCACCCAGATGAAAAAGTAAAACAAGAAGCGTCTGACCTTGTTTCTTTAATGACACCAGTAGTTAAAACAATGTTTACAGATATGGGAATGGAAATAACAAGTGAAGCAATGCAGATTCATGGTGGTTATGGATACACAAAAGATCAAGGAATAGAACAGTTATATAGGGATAATAGAATTACTCCAATATATGAAGGAACAAATTCGGTTCAAGCAGCAGATTTAGTTTTTAGAAAACTAGTAAATAAAAATGGTGATATAATCAATAAATACTTGGAACTGATCATAAATGATTGCAACATTGAAAATGAAAAATTAAAACCTTTTATAAAAGAATTAAAAATACATTTAGAAATCTTATCTAAATTTACTACCTGGATTAAAGAAAAAATACAAAACTCAAAAGATGACGCAAGTGCAGCATGTAATGACTATTTAAAAGCATTAGGTTTTGTATCTATAGCGCATGCATGGATAAAAGTGTTAGAGGTAAGCTTCAAAGACTATGAACAAAATAAAAGTTTTTATGATGATAAGATACAAACTGCAAATTTTTACTTCAAAAGAGTTTTACCAAGAGCTGAAAGTCATTTTAAAACTGCCACATCTGGAAGTGATTATATAATGAATTTTAAATTCAATTAACATGAGTCATTATGATACAAATTTAGATAAAAATAAGGCTAACTACGTTCCTCTTTCGCCTTTAACATTTTTAGAAAGAACCAAAGATATATATCCAAACTATGAAGCATTAGTTTATGAAAGTAGATCTTATACTTGGAAAGAGGTTTATAAAAGATGTGTTAGGTTTGCTAGCGCATTAGACAAACTAGGTGTAAAAACTGGAGATACAGTTTCTATAATGGCCTTCAACACCCCTGAAATTTTTGAAGCTCATTATTCAATACCAATGGTGGGAGCTGTAATTAATGCAATTAATACAAGACTAGATCCAAATACAATAAGTTATATTTTACAGCATAGTGATGCAAAAGTTTTA
>Ga0209709_10002715_pt1 | contig 15144 bp, 21 predicted proteins | sample ArcticOcean_MG_C_2_FD_187435 | JGI IMG/M metagenome (GOLD analysis project Ga0209709, IMG submission 187435) | Marine microbial communities from western Arctic Ocean - ArcticOcean_MG_CB4_136 (SPAdes) (version 2) | ecosystem: Environmental > Aquatic > Marine > Oceanic | place: Arctic Ocean... | reverse complement strand
AACAAGAACAAAGACAACAAGAACAAAGACAACAAGAACAAAGACAACAAGAACAAAGACAACAAGAACAAAGACAACAAGAACAAAGACAAGAAGAACTAAAACAAGAAGATAAAAAAGAATAATATTTTCTTTAGTAAGCGGTTATTAAAAATTGTAATGAAAAAAAATAAGAAAAAAAAAGCTAATGAACTTAAATTAGGAATCAAAAAATTAACGAATTTTACATCACAGTCTATAAATAAGGTTTATAAAAATTTTAAAAAAAAACAAAAAATTGAAGAGAAAAATGAATTAAAACTTAGAGAAGAGAATATTAAAAAAGAACTAAAAAAAATAGAATTAAGAATAAAAGAACTATCAAAAAGAGATGATGATATTAAAACAAAAGAGCAAGAACTCAAGTTAAGAGAGCGAGAACTAGAATCAAAAGATAAAGAGCAATCAATAGAACAAGATAAATTAAAAACAAAAGAACATAAATTAGAATTAAGAGAGCAAAAACTAGAATTAAGTGAACAAGAACAAATATTAAAAGAAAAAGAAATAGGATTAAGGGTAAAAGAGGTAGGATTAAGAGAAAAGGAATTAAGCTTAATAAAAAATGAACAATTAACAAAAGACGATGAGATAAAAACAAAAAAACAAAATCTAGAATTAAGAGAACAAAAATTAGAATTAAAAGATAAAGAACAATTAACAACAGACGTAGAGATAAAAACCAAAGAACAAAACCTAGAATTAAGAGAGCAAAAACTAGAATCAAGAGAAAAAGAATTAAAGCAAAAAGACCTGCAACAGAAAAAAATAAAAGATCAAAAAGACCAAAAGCAAAAAGAACTTGAAGATGAAAAAATCAAAAAATGGGAAGATAAATTTGATCAGGAGCTAAAATTAAAAGAAGAAGAGGAAGCATACAAACTTGAGCAACTTAATAAAAGGAGACAAGAGCAATCAAAATTAAGAGAAGAAGAAACAATATCTAAATTTGGCGAACTCAAATCAAATAAACCTGAAGTATCAACACCGAAAGAGGATTTAATCTCAAAATTAGAGAGCTTTGATATAGATAGTAATAAAAAAAACTAGTTAAAGAATAAGATCTAAAATTTAAAAACAAACTAAACTAATTACTTTTAAACTTAAATCTAAAAGCTAATAAAATTAATATAATTGTTAAAAATATTAAAGGTTCAGTCAAATCTCTCTTTACCAACCATAAATAGTGAATAGCACCAAATAAGGAAATTAAATATATTAACCGATGTAGTTTTTTCCATTTATCTTTCAAAATTTTCATCATTCGTTTATTTGATGTTAAAGCAAGAGGGATTAAAAGAAGCCAGGCTGAGAATCCAATAAATATATATTTTTTTTTAATTATATCATCTCCTATGCTAGTCAGATCAAATCTATAATCTAAACCAACATATGTTATTAAATGCATTGATGCATAAAAAAAGATAAATAAACCAAACATCCGTCTATAATTAATCCATATATTTAATTTTGTAATTTTTTTTAAAGGTGTCATTGTAAGAGTGATCACAATAAAATAAAGTGTCCATTTACCAGTGTGGTGAGTTATGTCCTTTATAGGCTCAGGCCCAAGCTGATTAGTTATGATTTGATATATAATAAAAATTATTGGCACTAAACATAATATAAAAATTGCTACTTTTAAATATCTTTGATTTATTTGTATGAGCATGATTTTTTATTAAAAACTTAAAAGTTTTTTTTTAAATCCATTCCAGAATATAAATTTGCAACTTCTTGTCCATAGCCATTAAACATTTGTGTTTCAACTCTGGGTGATAACAAACTTCCACCAACAACTCTTTCAGATGCTTGAGACCATCTTGGGTGGCTAACGTTTGGATTAACATTTGAATAAAATCCATACTCTCTTGGAGAAGCTTTCATCCAAGAAGAGGTAGGCATTTTTTTAACCAATTTTATTTTAACTATTGCTTTTGCACTCTTAAATCCATATTTCCATGGAACTAAAATTCTTAAAGGTGCGCCATTTTGATTGGGCAAAGCTTTTCCATAAAGCCCAGTGACAACTGTAGTTAAAGAGTGCATAGCCTCATCAATTCTTAACCCTTCTCTATAAGGCCAATTCAATACTGGATATCTTTGGCCTTTCATTTGTTCTGGATCGTAAACACTTTCAAATTCTACAAATTTTGCTTCAGTTTTAATTGAAACCCTATTAAGTAATTTACTTAACGAAAATCCCATCCAAGGAATAACCATTGACCAGCCTTCAACACATCTTAGTCTATAAACTCTTTCTTCAGAGGGGCATAACGAAAGTATTTCATCAGCAGAAAGGGTAATAGGGTTTTCAACCTCTCCTTCAATTGAAACATTCCATGGTTTAATTTTAAATTCTTGAGAATTTTTATAAGGGTCACTTTTCCCAGTTCCAAACTCATAATAGTTATTGTAGGTGGTAATGTCCTTATAACTGGTCAATTCTGAATTATTTTCTAAAGAATGAGCATTATTTAATAAAGACATTGAACTTAGTGTTAGTGATCCAAGACCTAAACCAACTGATTTAATAAACTTTCTTCTATTGTTGTAAAATTTTTCTGATGTTATTTCGGAATATTTATAATTTTTCATTAATAATAGATTTGCCTTTTAACCATTCAGTTGATTTATCTTCGTAGTGTTCTTTTTTCCAGATAGGAGATCTTTTTTTAATCTCTTCAATAATATATCTAGATAAGACATATGCCTGATCCCTATGTTTACAAGCTACAGCAATTAAGATGCTAATATCACCCAAACTCAAAAATCCTTTTGTATGTTCGATAAATACTGCTTTATCTGCTATTTTAAGTTTTTTTCCAGCTTCTTGATATATCCCTTCAAAACTTTTTATAACCAACTCATCATGAACATCATAAGTAATTCCAGTTACTTTTTTATTTTCATTAATATCCCTTACAGTTCCTGTAAAAAAAATAGAGGCTCCAAATTTAGAGGAAGAAATAAATTTTTCAGCCTTATCTATTAAAATCTTATCATCCTTTATGTCGACTATTCTAATATGTAGCATCAGCCACCACCTATTGGTGGAATAATCCCTATTTTTTGATCTTTAGTAATTTTGTAATTATCATTAATAATATTATTGTTCTCTGAACAAAAAGCAGAACTTTCAACAATTCTTATAAAATTTTCATTGCCTTTAAAGTTTTTCTCTAAATAATTAATTAATTTTTTTCTAAAATCTTTAATTTCAGTTTTTTCTTTAATTTCAAATACTAAATAATCTTTATTGCTAAACTCTCTACTGGCACCGAAAAGCTCAAGCTTTATCTTCATGATTAAAAAATATTATTTAGAAATTCTGGAAGACCATCAGGATTAGTCCATAGTCCACTTTTTCCACCTTCTTTAATTAATAATCTAACATTATCAATTCGAAGATGTGGATTTACAATTTTGCTTAAATCGTAAATTGTAATTAATGCTGCATTAACCCCCATTATAGCTTCCATTTCAACACCAGTTTTTGCAACAGCAGACACAACACAAAAAACTTCTAAAGAATTATCCTCTTCATGCATAATAATCTTAGTTGCAGTATGATCTATTGGAAGAGGATGACACAAAGGTATTAATTCACTTGTTTTTTTTACACCTAAGACAGCAGATACTTCAGCTAGTGTAATAGGGTCACCTTTAGGCATTTCTTTTTTTTTAATTAAATTAAAAACTTCTTTTCCAACATAAATTTTACCTGATGCTAAAGCCCTTCTAAAAGTTTCTTTTTTAGAAGAAACATTAATCATATTAAAAGAATTTTTTTTAAAAATTTCTTCGGCCCAATCTTTTAATTTTTTTTGATTTATTACTTTTAAGTTTTTCATTTATCCACCAGTGCTTGATAAATTTGGAGTAATACCGGTATCCCCAAGCTCTAAATAGTGTGACTCTTTTTTAAGATGTAATTGTTTTATTATAAGATCTACAAGCTTTTCTTTTTGATTGTTATTTTGTAAAAGATGTCGGATACTAATTCCAGTGTTTCCAAACAAGCATAATCTTAAATCACCTCTAGAAGTAATTCTTAGCCTGTTACAAGTTTTGCAAAAACCTTTAGAGTAGGGGGCAATTACTCCAAATTTACCATTATATTCAGGATGAATATAGTTTAATGCAGGACCAGCATCTTTTCCATGTGTTTGATGAATCCAATTATTTTTCTCTAAATAATCTTTAAATATTTTTGAAGAAACGTGGTTCTTTTTAAAATAATCTAAATTATCACCAGTTTGCATTAATTCTATAAATCTAAAATCAATCTTATTATCTCTTATAAAATTTCCAAAATGTTCAAAATCTTCAAGGGTATCATTGATACCTTTGAGTAAAACTGCATTAATTTTTATATTTTTGAAATTTAATTTTTGTAAAATCTTTATGCCTTCTAATATTTCATGGAGTCTGTCATGTCCTGTTAGTTTTTTAAAAGTTTTTCTATTTAAACTATCTATACTAATATTTATTCCGTCTAAACCAGCTTCATATAATTGTTCTGCAATTTCATTTAAACGATAACCATTAGTTGTCATTGTTACTTTAGGTATATTTGAATTTTGCTTTATATCTTTAAGAATATCAAAAAAGTCTTTTCTAACAGTCGGCTCTCCACCAGTTAATCTTATTTTACAAACACCTAATTCAGATAAAGCTTTTGTTAATCTTGAGATTTCTTCACCTGACATGAAGCTTCTTATATCTCCAGGTGTTTTTTTATAACCTTGGGGCAAACAATAAGTACATTTATAATTGCACACATCAGTAATAGATAACCTTATATAGGGAAATTTTCTTCCAAAAGTATCTGTAAGATTTTTCATCTAACTATTTTATATTATTTATTTATATTAATCACGATTATTTGAAACTAGTTAACTTCCAGCTCTCCCATACTGGAAGCTAATTTTTTTATTTTCCTGGTTCTTTATATCCAGAAGCCATTTTGTTTGCAATTTTTGCAACTGCATTCAAGTCAATTACTTCATGAACAGAAAAATTTGTAACAGCTCCACTAGATACTGCCACCATTCCAGATGCTGAAGCCTGTTCAAAAGTACCTTCTACTTCCACCATAAAATCGTACTTTCCTCTAAGACCAGCATAAGCAGTAAGCTTTGCTCCAGCTGCTTCACAAAGTGCTGTTGTTGCAACTTTTCTGTCGGTATCTGGATTATTTACAAAACCACCAAGACCTTTAGCAGTGTAACATCCCATAACTATAAATTTAGCCATTGTTATCTCCTTTATTGATTTGTAACATTAAAACATATTTGCTAAAAATTGGGACAAATATTTTTTAAAATCAACTTAAGGTTTAGCAAATTATGTACGAAAAATTTGGACAATTTATTGACGGCAATTGGTCACCCTCTTCTAACAAAGAAACCTATGAAGTTATCAATCCTGCGACAGAAGAAGTTTTAGGACATGCTTCTAAAGCAACACCAGTTGATGTTGATAAAGCATTAAAATCTGCTGAAAAAGGATTAAAGGTTTGGAGAAAAATAACACCGTGGGAAAGATCTTACATCTTAAGACGTATAGCAGATAAACTTCGAGAAAAAAAAAACGTTCTAGCTAAATGGATGACTTTAGAAAATGGAAAGCCTTTAGCTGAAGGTATCGGTGAAACAAATGGAGCAGCTGATATTTTTGAATGGAATGCTGAAGAGACAAAAAGAATTTTTGGTCAAACTATTGAAAGTAGATTTGAAGACACAAGAGTACATGTTTATTACCAGCCAGTTGGAGTTGTTGCCGCATTATCCCCTTGGAACTTTCCACTTATTTTAGCAGCTAGAAAAATATCAACAGCATTAGCAGCAGGCTGTTCGGTAATTATTAAACCTGACACAATCACACCTGGCGTGGTGATGGAATTAGTTGATATTTGTAGAGAATGTGGCGTTCCACCAGGAGCTATTAATCTTTTATCAGGTGATCCTCCGAGTATAGCCTCTCAATTAATTCAATCAGATATAATTAAAAAAATTTCAATAACTGGATCTGTAAGAGTTGGAAAATTGGTATTAAAACAAGCTGCAGATAAAGTTCAAAGAGTAACAATGGAATTAAGTGGGCATTCTCCTTTTATTGTATTTGATGATGCCGATATTAAAAAAGCAGCTGATATGGCAATTGCTGCAAAATTTCGAAATAATGGTCAAGTTTGTATTTCTCCTAATAGATTTTATATTCATGAATCAAAAAAAGATGAATTCATAAATTTATTTATAGAAAAAACTAAAAAGTTAAAAATTGGTAATGGAATGGATCCAGATACTCAATTAGGTCCATTAACAACTAAAAAAAGATTAGATGAAATTGAAGAGTTGGTTGAAAAAACCAAACAAGAAGGAGCTAAAGTTTTATTAGGTGGAAAAAGACCAGCAGGTTTTAATAAAGGTTTTTATTATGAGCCAACAGTTTTTGATGATGTAAAAGACGATTATACCATTATGAAACAAGAACCATTTGGACCATTAGTTCCAATGCTGTCATTTAAATCTTTTGATGAAGTTATTGAAAGAGCGAACGATCATGACCTTGGCTTATGTAGTTATGTTTGTACTAATTCTATGGAAACAGCCCACCTTGCATCCGAGCGATTAGAAACAGGATCTGTAGCAGTTAATACTGGAGCAGTTGCAATTGCAGAAGCCCCATTTGGTGGAATTAAACAAAGTGGATATGGTAGAGAAGGAGGGTCAATGGCCATCAAAGACTACCTTAATGTTAAATATACTCATATGGGTATTAAAGGCTAACACTTATGCAAATTGGTTTTATAGGAATTGGTCTTATGGGTTTTCCCATGGCCAAAAATTTACTAAAATCTGGTTATAGATTAAAAGCATTTAATAGATCTCAAAATAAAGCTGAAAGATTACAAGAATTTGGAGCAGAGATTTGTTTATCAATCAAAGATGCTGTTACGAATTCAGACGTAATTATTACTATGCTTACAGATGACGCTGCAGTTGAAAAAGTGATGAATAGTGACGAGTTCATCGGTAATATTAAAGAAAATGCCACTATAATAGATATGAGTTCAATTAATCCTGCCTTATCAAAAAAATATGCAGAGATTTTAAAAAAAAAAAAAATAGATTATTTAGATGCACCTGTTTCAGGTGGCACAATAGGTGCTGAAGAAGCATCATTGGCAATAATGGTAGGTGGGGAAGAAAAAATATTTAATGAATGTTTCGATCTTTTGAAAATACTTGGCAACCCAACATTAGTAGGTCCAGTATCATCTGGGCAAATATCCAAATTAGCCAATCAAATTATAGTTGGCGTCACTATAGGAGCTGTTGCTGAAGCAGTTACATTGTGTGAAAAATCTGGAACGAATCCTAGTAAAATGATTGAAGCTTTATCTGGAGGTTGGGCTGATAGTAAAATTCTGCAAACACATGGAATAAGAATGATTAATAAGGATTTTTTTCCCAGAGGAAAAACAACAACTCAATTAAAAGATATGACAAATATTGTAAACGCAGGCAAAGTGGCTGATTTACATTTACCAATTTCAAGTTTAATAAAAGAAATGTATAAAAATCTAGTAGAAGATGGACTTGGCAATACAGACCATAGTTCTTTATATACAGCGATTGAAAAATTAAACAAAAAATAGATTATGAAATTATTGAGAATAGGAAAGCAAGGCCAAGAAATTCCAGCAGCTCTAGATAGTAATGGTAAATATAGAAATCTTTCGTCATTTATAAAAGATCTGAATCCTAAAAGTATAAATTTTGAAACTCTTGAAAGCTTAAAAAAAATTAATTTAGAAAGTTTAGAAGAGATAGATAAAAATGAAAGAATAGGATCTTGCATTACTAAACCAGGTAATTTTTTTGCAATAGGTTTAAATTATACTGAACACGCAAAAGAAACAGGTGTTAAACCCCCTCAAAATCCGGTGTTATTTAATAAATCAGTCCATTCTATAGTTGGACCAAATGACAATGTAATAATTCCAAAGAGGTCTCAACAATTAGATCATGAGGTTGAAATTGCTTTTGTTATTGGAAAAAAAGCTAAAAGAGTTTTAGAAAAAGATGCGCAAGATTATATTTTTGGATATTGTATTTGTAATGATATAAGTGAGCGTGAGTGGCAAAAAGAGAAAGGTGGTCAGTGGGTAAAGGGTAAATCTGGAGATACATTTGGACCTTTAGGACCTTATTTAGTTACAAAAGATGAAATTCAAGATGTCAATAATTTAAATTTAACCTTAGATGTTAATGGAAATAGACATCAAACAGGAAATACAAATCAAATGATTTTTAATTTTAATTTTCTAATAGCTCATATCACTAGTTTTATAACATTAATGCCAGGAGATATTATTACAACTGGAACGCCACCAGGAGTAGGACTTGGAATGAAACCTCCTGTATTTTTAAAAAATAATGATAAAATGGTGCTATCTGTAGATAATTTAGGAAAGCAAATAAGCACAACCGTAGATGAATAGCTTGAAAATAAAGACGTCAAAACCTAAAATTTTATGGAAGGCAAAAACATATTTGGGTGAAGGTGTTTTGTGGGTCCCTTTGCAAAAATGTATTTATTTTGTCGATATTAAAAATAAAAAAATTTTTATTTTTAATATTAAAAATAAAAATAAAAATATTATTAAAATTAATAAACAAATAGGATTTTTAGCACATATTAAAAATAATATTTTTATATTAGGATTGGAGGATGAATTAAGAATTGTAAATTTAAGGTCTAAAAAAATTATTAAATCAATTAAAATTGAAAAAAATAAACCACGTAATAGATTAAATGATGGAAAGGTTGACCCCAACGGAAAACTTTGGTTTGGTACAATGGATAATTTAGAAAGAGATATTGAGAATGGATCACTATATTGTCTAGATAATAAATATAATCTTAAAAAGATAGATAGCAAATATAAGACAACAAATGGTCCAGCATTTATCGATGAAAGAAATTTCTATCATACAGATAGCCGAAAAAAAATAATATATAAATTGAAGATAGATAAAAACTTAAAGATCTTGAAGAAAAAAATTTTTATAAAATTTAATAAAGATGAAGGTTCTCCTGATGGGATGACAGTTGATAGTCAAAAAAATTTATGGGTATGCCACTATAGAGGTGGTTGTATAACAGTTTATGATAAAAAAGGTAAAAGAATCCATACAGTTAATTTACCAGCAAAAAATATTACAAATTGTGTATTTGGTGGAGCTAATAATAGTGAGCTTTACGTAACGTCAGCACTCAAAGGTTTAAATAAAGAAGATTTAATTAATTATAAAGAATCTGGATCACTATTTAAAATTAAAACTAATGTTCAAGGGCATAATTCAGTGAGTTTTGAAATATGATGACAATAATCATAGCATTTGGGGCGGGCTTAATTAGTTTTTTATCACCTTGTGTTTTACCATTAATACCTGGATATATTTCTTTTATTTCAGGATCATCTTTAAATGAACTACTTACAAAGAAAAAAATAAACTTAATCCCATTAATATTATTTACTTTAGGGTTTTCTTTTGTTTTTATTATGTTTGGTGCTGCAGCATCTTACTTGGGTCAAATACTTTTACAAAACTCACAAACATTAAGAATCATTGCTGGACTAGTCATTATAATATTCTCTCTTCAGTTAATTGGTTTTATAAATATAGCCTATCTAAATTTTGAAAAAAAAGTTTACACAAAAAGAAATAATAATATTTGGTTTTCTTTTATAGTTGGAATGGCTTTTGGTTTTGGTTGGACACCATGCATAGGTCCAATTCTAGGCTCAATACTGGCATTAGCCTCTACAGAAGAAACGATATTTAAAGCAATAATTTTGCTTAGCTTTTATTCATTAGGTTTGGCCATACCATTCATCTTATCAGGATATTTAATGCAAAGATTTTTGATGTTTTCTAAAAATTTTAGAAAAAACATTAATTTAGTATCAAAAATTGGAGGTGGAATACTTTTAATTACTGGAATTCTAATTTTAACAAACCAGTTGCAAACCCTAGGTTATTATATCTTAAATTACCTACCATTTTTGCAAAACTTTGGTTAGTAGGTTATTAACTATCTATATTTATGAAAATTTATCAAATTGATACCAGTGCAAGAAAAGAAGGCTCTACTTCGAGAGCGTTAGCCAAAAAGCTATTAGACAAAATTAAGAGACCGGAGGACGAGGTCGTATATAGAGACCTTAATAATGAGATGATTTTCATATCAAACTTAACTGAATCTGGCATGAAAATTCCAGAAGGAGAACAGTCAGAACAACACAAAAAAATGTTCGAATTATCAGACAAATTAGTCTTAGAATTAAAAGAAAGTGATAAAATAATAATTTCAGTACCAATCTATAATTTTGGTCCACCAGCAACGTTAAAAGCTTGGGCAGATTTAGCTGCAAGAGTTAAGGAAACTTTTAAATATAATGAAGATGGAAGTAGAGTGGGGTTACTTGAAGACAAACAAGTTTATCTAATAATTACTTCTGGAGGCACAAAGATTAATAGTAAGGATGATTTTTTAACACCTTGGTTAATTCATGTATTAAATTTTTTTGGAATAAAAAAAATAGATATTATAGCTGCTGACCAAATGGCTATAGATTACGAAAAGTCTATTAAATCAGCTGAAGATCAAATTAATAAAATTAAGCTTTAATCAATATAGATTAGATAGTATGCTTTTTTAAGATGAACTTATTAAATACAAACGAATATAAAATGTATGCTAATTTTTTAAATAATTTAGCTAAGGATTTAAATAAGTTTTATTTTTCAAAATTGAATAGAACATTTAAAGTATCAAATAAGATTAAGGGTAAAGGTTATGACCCTGTTACAACATCAGATAAAGCATTTGAAAAGTTTATACGATTAAAGATCAAGAAAAAATTTCCAAGTCATCAAGTTATAGGAGAAGAGTTTGGTCATAAAAAATCAATTAGTGATTATACATGGATTATAGATCCTATAGATGGAACGAGATCATTTGTAATTGGCAATCCAACATGGAGTAATTTAATCGCTTTAAATTATAAAAACATTCCTGTTGTAGGTTTGGCAAATTTTCCAATACTAAATAAATATTATTTAAACTTTGATAATAAAAATGCTTTTGTTATTGAAAAAGGTAAAAAAAAAAGAATTTCAGTTTCAAAAAATATACCTTTTAATCAAATAAAAGTATCTGGTGCTTTTCATGGAGCCATCTCTCTAAAACAACAAATGAAGATTCCTAAAATTTTAAAATTAATGCAATTTCCAACAGCTGACGCACTTAGTTACGCTCATTTGTGTGAAGGTAAAATAGATGTTGTGTTCCAAGGAACAAATAAAATTTGGGATATTCATCCATTAATACCAATTATAAAAGCTGCAGGAGGTGTTGTCACTACTTGGGATAATAAAGATGCTGTTAATGCAGGCAGTATTTTAGTATCAGTCAATCAGTCTATTCATAATAAAATACTTAAACTTTTAAAGCCAGTTTCAAAATAAATGAAGAATATTCCCATTAAAGCTCAAGCTATCTTAGATTTTTGGTTTAATGAAACCTCACCTGAGAAGAGATTTAAAAAGGATGAAAATTTAGATAAGAAGATTGCAGAAAAATTTTTAAATGATTATGAGTTAGCAAGCTCAAATGAGTATGATGATTGGCAAGACACTCCGCTTGGTGCTTTAGCATTAATAATTCTATTTGATCAGTTTTCAAGAAACATGTTTAGAGATGATAAAAAAGCATTTGAGCAAGATCACAGATCAAGATTAATAGTAAATGATGCTGTTTATGCTGGATATCTTGATGAGATGGATCAGAACCAAAAATTTTTTATGATTTTACCTCTTATTCATAGTGAGGAAATAACAGACCATGATATGGCCTACTATTTACTTGATAAATACTTGAAAGATCATGCAGGGTTAGTTGATATAAAAAAATTTTGGAAAAATCATACTTTAGCAATTAAGAGGTTTCATAGATATCCCCACAGAAACAAGGTGCTAGACAGACAGTCTACACCAGAGGAGATAAAGTTTTTGAATCAACCCAACTCATCTTGGTAAAATTGTTTACTAAGTGAATAAGTAGAACAATATTCATAATCTAAATATCAGAAGTGACAATTTGTCATTTTATTATTAATAAGTGTGCTTCTATAAGATCCGTATAAAATTCAAAAATTAACATTATCTTCTCTCTCTATTAGATAGTTAATATTAGCTTCCTTCGAAAGAAGGAAGTTTCTTATTGTCAACATCTCCACTGAATACTATAAATTTTGAATGAACTTTAAATTCGTTTACAAAATATGCACTAAATCTGAATGGCAAGAGATTAAATGTAAAGGTGAATTAATGGGTTCTAAAAAAGACCTAGAAGATGGTTACATTCATTTTTCAGGTGATGATCAAGTAGTTGGAACCCTTAAAAAATTTTATCAAAATCAGAAAGATTTAATTTTATTAAAAGTGGATACTTTAAAACTTGATCATTTAGTTTGGGAGCAAGCTTCTGATGGAACTATGTTTCCACACTTATACTCTCCATTAGATATTTCTAATATTGTTGATGAATTTAATATTACTTTAGATGATGATGGTACTCACGTCTTACCGTCTATATTTTAACTTATCTTTTAAGGGGTTCACCCTTTCAGAAAGCTCCAAAAGAGTTCCCCTGTAAGTTAGCGGTATACGCCAAAATCCATAATAATGGACTTTATATTTTTTGATCTTAATTAGTCTTTGATTATTTAATCACACCAGTTATGTGTCAGGTGGTGATAAATTCATAATCATCCTCCTTTGTTAGTATTTATACAATAACATTTTCAAGTATTGTACTCAAAACATTTATTTTAATTTATGTTAAATATATTTATTGAATTAAATTTTGATAAATAATAAAGTTTCAATAATTTAAGAAACCTCCTTACAATATTTTCTTCCGTAAAAAAATTTTATAATTTTTAATTACAATTAATCTTTTGATGCAATGTTGTTAACTAAAGACTTCAAAATTGGAGCCATAGTAAATGCTGCAAATAAAGCAACTGGAAAAGCAAATAACCAAGAGTTAAAATATCTTTCTAAAAAGCCATCATCTATTCCAGTATTTACTGCGGTAATAACACCGCTCATTATAACGCTCATTCCAAATGACATAAAAATCATAAATAGAGTTCGAGAATATTTTTTTGAAATCATAATTAATTATTTCCTAACAAGTTAACCATTAATACACCTATAATAATCAAACCTAAACCAATCATGGAATAAAGATTTGGTATTTGATTAAATCTAATTACACCAACAATTACAGTTGAAATAATTGTTAATCCAGCAAACGAAGCATAGGTAATTCCCATTGGGATATTTTTCATCACCATAGACAATGCATACATGCATAAAACAATAGTTATTGCTGTAATTATACTTGGAAACAGAAGCGTAAAACCTTCTGCAGTTTTTGCAAAGCTATTTGATGTAACCCCCAAAATAACAGCTAATATTAAGAACGCATATGAAGTAGCGAGATTCATTGAATGATTTTAAATGAAATCTCGCTAAATATATATAATTATTTGTTAACTTTTAAAAAGCTCCATAGCTTTATTTAATAGCTCTTCTGATTTTGCATGATCACCAGCATCATGAGCTGCCATACCTTGATCTCTTAGCATTTGTGCTTCTGCCATTTTATCATCTATGCTTTTTGCCATCATTGGGCAAGAACCTGCATAAACTGAACTTGTAAAAAGTACTAAGAATAATGTTATTACTATTTTTTTCATATTTTCCTTTGTTTGATTAGTTAAACAACAATAGGAAAATAATAAGTTTTTAATATAACCAATATTGTCACTTTGCATGTGCAAAATGCCTCAACAAGTTAGTTAGCTATTTAAGGTTAATATTGTTATTATTTATGTATGATTGAAAAATTTAATGGAGTTTTTTATTTAATTTTATTTGTAATACATTTTTTAGGTGTTGGTGCTTATGCTTATCAAATGATTATTAGAAACCAAAAATTTAGAAATAAATTTCAAATAGATGAAACTGCTACAGCAACCATGAGAATGATTGGTGCTATATTTTTAGGTACTTTCCTGATGGCAGTGTATATCATGTTTGTAAGACCCAATGGTGTTGAGGATACTTGGGCATTTTTCAATTTAGTTTTTGTTCAAAATTTGTGTATTTTTATTGTCAATACTTATTCGATTAAGATTGATAAGACTGGTGTAAAATCACCATCAAATGAAGCTGTAATCGCTCCTTTAATTTTTACAATCATTAGTGCAGCTCTTTGTTATGGATTAGCTGATAAAATTTATATTTATTAAAGCCAGCTAGGAAAAGGCAAACCTTTTTCTTCAAGAAATTTCTTATTAAACATTTTAGTAGCGTACTTCTCACTTTTATCACAAAGTATTGTAACAATGGTTTTTCCAGGACCTAATTCTTTACCCATTCTGATTGCACCAGCAATATTAATTCCACAACTAGTACCAAGGCTTAAACCTTCATTTTCAATCAGATCATAAAGTATAGGAAGTGCTTCATGGTCATCAATAGAGTAGGCGTCATCTATTTTAGCATTTTCAAAATTCTTTGTTACTCTGCTTGAGCCAATACCTTCAGTAATTGAGCCACCTTCAGACTTTAATTCACCATTTTTTATATAATTATAAAGAGCAGAACCTTTTGGATCAGATAGAAATATTTTTATATCTTTATTTTTTTCTTTTAAAGCATTACTTACTCCTGAAATTGTTCCACCTGTTCCAGATGAACATACAAATCCATCAACTTTACCTTCAGTTTGTTCCCAAATTTCTTTACCAGTTGTTTCATAATGACCCTTAGCATTTGCAACATTATCAAACTGATTGGCCCAAACAACACCATTGTTATTTGATGGTCTTAGTTCATCAGCAAGTTTTGCTGCAACTTTTACAAAGTTTGCATCATCTTTATAAGGTTTAGCTGGAACTAATCTTAAATCAGCACCAATATTTCTAAGAAGATCTTTTTTTTCTTGGGTTTG
>Ga0209709_10002712_pt1 | contig 15162 bp, 13 predicted proteins | sample ArcticOcean_MG_C_2_FD_187435 | JGI IMG/M metagenome (GOLD analysis project Ga0209709, IMG submission 187435) | Marine microbial communities from western Arctic Ocean - ArcticOcean_MG_CB4_136 (SPAdes) (version 2) | ecosystem: Environmental > Aquatic > Marine > Oceanic | place: Arctic Ocean... | reverse complement strand
TCTATATTCTCATCTGAAAGTTTTAAACTTTCAATCACTTTATTAAAATCTATTTTTAATTGCTCCATAATTAACTTAAACTTTCGTACCCTTTGCTTTCAAGTTCTAATGCAAGTTCTGACCCACCCGATTTAACTATTTGTCCGTTAATTAAAACATGTACAAAATCAGGTTTTATGTATTCTAATAGTCTTTGGTAGTGAGTAATAATTAAAAAAGAACTTTCTTTACTTCTTAATGCATTAACACCTTCTGAGACTATTTTTAAAGCATCAATATCAAGACCAGAGTCTGTTTCATCTAGAATAGATAATGTTGGATTCAAAATAGACATTTGCAAAATTTCATTTTTTTTTTTTTCACCACCAGAGAAACCAACATTTAATTGTCTGCTTAAAATTTTTTCATCAAATTTTAATTCAGATGCTTTTTGTTTAACTAATTTTAAAAATTCTATTGCATCTAATTCTTTTTCACCCTTTGCTTTTTTAATTGCATTTAACGATGTTTTTAGAAAGATGTTCGTATTTACACCTGGAATTTCTAAAGGGTATTGGAACGCCAAAAATATTCCCTTATGTGCTCTTTCTTCAATCTCTAGATCTAATAAGTTTTCATTTAAATATTTAACATCTCCACTTACCGTGTAACCTTTTTTTCCAGAAAGAACATTTGACAGTGTGCTTTTACCAGATCCATTTGGCCCCATAATAGCATGCACTTCTCCTGGTTTAATTTCTAAATTTAACCCTTTTAATATTTCTTTGTTATCTATTTTTGCTTTAAGATCTTTAATTTGCAACATTTACCCAACGCTCCCTTCTAAGCTAATACCTACTAATTTTTGTGCCTCTACAGCAAATTCCATTGGAAGCTGCTGTAATACTTCTTTGCAGAACCCATTAACAATTAAGCTAACAGCCTCTTCTTGATTTAAGCCTCTTTGATTACAGTAAAATAGTTGTTCTTCACTAATTTTTGAAGTGGTTGCTTCATGCTCTATGTTTGAGTTAGAATTTTTATTTTTTATATAGGGTACTGTATGAGCACCACATTTATTCCCCATCAATAATGAATCACATTGAGTAAAATTTCTAGCATTATCTGCATTTCTTGCGATATCAACTAACCCTCTGTATGTATTGTCAGCAAAACCAGCTGATATACCTTTTGAAATTATTTTACTTTTTGTATTTTTTCCGAGATGAATCATCTTTGTGCCAGTATCTGCTTTCTGATGATTGTTAGTAATAGCTATTGAGTAAAATTCTCCAACAGAATTATCTCCTTTTAAAATACAACTTGGATACTTCCATGTAATTGCTGAACCAGTCTCAACTTGTGTCCATGAAATTTTTGAGTTTTTTCCCTTACACAATCCCCTCTTAGTAACAAAATTGTAAATCCCACCTTTTCCATCTTTATCACCAGGGTACCAATTTTGAACTGTTGAATATTTAATTTCAGCATCATCTAATGCAATTAACTCCACATTAGCAGCATGCAATTGATTTTCATCTCTCATTGGTGCCGTACAACCTTCTAAATAACTAACATAACTTCCTTTGTCAGCAATAATTAATGTTCTTTCAAATTGTCCTGTCTCAGTTGCATTAATTCTAAAATAAGTTGAAAGCTCCATTGGACATCTGACACCTTCTGGAATGTAGACAAATGAACCATCTGTGAATACAGCAGAATTTAATGTTGCAAAGTAATGGTCTGATAATGGAATTACTGAACCAAGGTATTTTTTTACAAGTTCAGGGTGCTCTTGAATTGCCTCAGACATTGAGCAAAAAATTATTCCTTTTTTGTTCAATTCACCTTTAAAAGTTGTAGCCACTGACACTGAATCAAATACAGCATCTACGGCTATGCCATTTAATCTAGCCTGTTCTTGTAATGGTATTCCTAGTTTTTTATATGTCTCTAATAACTTTGGATCCAACTCATCTAAACTTTTTGGTTTATCATCCATACTTTTTGGTGCTGAATAATAATAAAGATCTTGATAGTCTATTTTAGGATATTTTGGTTTTTGCCAATTTGGCTCTTTTAATTCTTTTAGTCTTTCAAAAGCTTTTAATCTCCAATCAAGCATCCATTTGGGTTCTTTTTTTATATTTGAAATAAATTTAATAACTTCTTCGTTTAAACCTTTGGGGGCTCTTGTATTTTCAATATCGGTTGAAAAACCATATTTATAATCTTTTAATTTTTCTATTTCTTTTTCTCTAGCATCCATTTTAATTTCTACTTTCTGAAGTGTTGCTTATAAGGTCTTTTAAATTTTTTTTCTCAAAGAAATAATTAATATGTATCTCAAGCTCATCCCATAAATTGTGAGTAATACATTTTGAGGTTTTACTATTACATCCTTTTTTTGACTCTTTTTTACATTGAACTGTTTTCACTTCTTCATCTACAGCATTAAGTATGTTTGCTAGTTTAATTTGAACAGGATCTTTGTTTAAAATGTACCCACCATTGGCACCCCTAATGCTTTTGACTATGTTATGTTTTTTTAGCTTTGAAAATATTTGTTCTAGAAAGTCTAATGATATTCCTTGTCTTAAAGATATATCTCTTAAAGATACAGGATTCGCACTATTGAAATTAGCTAAATCAGCTAGTGCCATAACCGCGTATCTACCTTTTGATGTTAATCTCATATTTACCCTTGTTTGTAGGGACTTTTTATACAAACCTGACTAAATTAGTCAAGTATATATTATATAAAAAAGTTAACATATTGTCGCTTACTTATGATAGATGTAATTTTTTTTTGAGAATAATAATCAATAACACTTATGGATAACAAAATCGTAGAAGTTTTTATACCTGGTCCTGCCGGAAGAATGGAAGCCAAGTATTACAAGAGTAATAAAATTACATCACCAATAGCTTTAGTATTGCAACCCCACCCTCAATATGGTGGCACAATGAACAATAAAATTGTAGTAGACACATTTCATACATTTATGGAAAATGAATTTTCAGTTTGTAGGGTAAATTTTAGAGGTGTTGGTAAAAGTGATGGAGAGTTTGACAATGGTCAAGGTGAGCTAGCAGATGCTGCTGCAGCTTTGGATTGGCTAGAGAGAGAAAATTTTGATAACTCTCAATGTTGGGTTTCGGGATTTTCTTTTGGTTCGTTAATAGCCATGCAACTACTTATGAGAAGACCAGAAATAAATAGATTTATTGCTATATCTCCTCAACCTAATGTATATGATTTTTCATTTTTATCTCCTTGTCCAACCTCAGGATTAATGATCTATGGAAAAAAAGATGAACTAGTTCCCTTAGAACATATTGCAGATCTTAATCAAAGATTAAGTGCTCAAAAAGGAATTAAAGTTGATTTTCAAGCAGTAAATGATGCTAATCATTTTTTTAATAAAACTGAAGATGTCTTAATGAAAAGTTTAGATAAATATATTAAAAAAGAATCAGCTTTATTTTAATAATTTTCAGCTAAGTCTCCACCAGAACATGCGCTCTTAGTATTCGTTGTTTGAGGGAATGATATTATTTTTTTTAAATAAGATCTGATTGCAAGGTAAGCAAAGGCTTGTGATTCTACAAAATCACCATCAATTTTATAATCATCTATTAGAGATAGATTTATGAAAGATGGAATTTTATTATTAATACCATTAATCAAAGATAAATTTTTTCTTCCACCTCCACAAATAAGTATATTTAGACCTGTACCCTTATCCAAATTAATAGAATTAATAATTGATTGATAAATGATAACAGCTGTAAAATCAGTTAAAGTTGAAAGACCATCTTCTAATGAAAGTCCACGTACAAAATTTAAATCAAAATCCTTCACATCAAAAGAAAGCTTGTTGTTATTTTTTATGCTATCAAAATTATCAATTGCTTGATTTAAGATAATTTCATCTGTTTTTCCAGCTTTAGCTAATTCGCCATTTTTATCAAATCTTTCATCACTATTTTTTCTTACCCATTCATCAAGCAAACAATTACCTGGCCCAATATCATAACTTTTTAGATCATTAAAATCTCTGGAAGAAATTATTGTTATGTTTGCTATACCTCCAATATTTAAAATATATACAGGCAAATTTATTTTGTTTTGATTGACTAGTAATTGATGAAAGATAGGTGCTAAAGGAGCTCCCTGTCCACCATTAATCAAATCATTTTTTCTAAAATTATAAACAACTTTTTTTTTTAATAAACTTGATAACAAATTAGCATCACCAAGTTGCTTTGAAATTTTTTCATTTGCATTGTGAAATATAGTTTGTCCATGAAACCCTATTAAATCTATACTAGAGGAATAATTGCTAATAATTTTATTACATACGGAAGCATGAAATAAAGTAATTTTTATCTCAAGTTTACTTAATATAGCTGAATTAATCTTCAAATCTCCAGAAGAGTTAATTTTACTCCTGATATTAACTAATTCTCTATATATTTCCTCATCATATTTAAAATATTGATCAAAAACTGTTTCGTATTTATCTTCACCATTTGATTTAATTATAGATACATCAATTCCATCCATTGAAGTTCCACTCATTAATCCCAAAGATGTATAAATTTTTTCCATTCTTATTCTTTTTTAATAAATATTGTATATTGTAGTTAACATATTTATGAATAAATTTTTAATAGAATTTAAAGAAAGAGGTTTCTTCTACCAGTGTACTGGGGAAGAGGATTTGTCCAAATTACTGGATAAAAAAAAAATTAATGCCTATATTGGATTTGATTGTACGGCAGAGAGTCTTCATGTTGGTAGCTTACTACAAATCATGTGTTTAAGATTATTACAAAAACATGGTCATCGTCCAATTGTGTTATTAGGAGGTGGAACAACGAGAATTGGAGATCCTTCTGGGAAGGACAAGACGAGAACAATTTTATCAGAAGATGAAATTGAAAAAAATATACGCAATATAGAAAAAATTCTAAAAAAATTTTTGGATAACACAGACCCCAAAACTAAACCTATTTTTGTAAATAATTATACCTGGCTCAAAAATTTAAATTACATTTCTTTTTTAAGAGATATTGGTAAGCACTTTACAATTAATAAAATGTTAAGTTTTGATAGTGTTAAGACAAGATTAGAAAGAGAACAATCATTAAGTTATATGGAATTTAACTATATGATACTGCAAGCTTATGATTTTTTAGAACTAAATAAAACAGAAAATTGTATGCTTCAAATTGGTGGATCTGATCAATGGGGTAATATTGTGAATGGTGTTGATTTAATAAAGAGACATTCAAATAATCATGTTTATGGTCTAACAACGCCACTAATAACATTGGCTTCAGGTGCTAAAATGGGTAAAACTGAATCTGGTGCTGTTTGGTTAGATAAAAAATTTCTGTCTCCATATGATTATTGGCAATTTTGGAGAAATATTGATGACAGAGATGTTTTTAAATTCATTAAAATATTTACAGATATAAATATTAATCAAGCCGAAAAAATTAAGAATAATGATATTAATGAACTTAAAATTTTACTAGCTAATAAAGCAACAGAAATGTTGCATGGTGAGCTGGAAGCTAAAAATAGTGAAGAGACTGCAAAACAAACATTTACTGATAATTCTTTAGGAGAAAAGCTACCCTCTGTTTTGATAAGTAAAAAAGAACTAGAGAGCAAAATAACACTTATAGATTTAATAGTTTTATCTAAATTAGAAAATTCTAGAAGTGAAATTAAAAGATTAATTAAAGGGAATGGAATTAAAATAAATAATCAAGTTGTCACTGATGAAAAATTAATTATTACTGATGATATCTTTAAAGACAATTTAATTAAACTCTCTTTAGGTAAAAAGAGGCATATTAAAGTTGAATTAAATTAACCCTTTTTAATTTTATCTAGAGTTCTAGTTATAAATCTTGGGGTTAAAGATTTAATTGGGTTTACTGTTGTTTTTAAATCTTTTGGTGGCCCTTTAATCTTGAAACTAACACCAAAAACACCCTCACCAGTCTTATCTCCTATTAAAATTTTTCCCAACACAGGTATAGAAGCTATAGATCTATTTATTGTTGTGGCTGGTACTAACGTTCCTCTCAAGCTAATTAACTTCTTAGTTTCAATATATCCCTCCATTAATATAGAAACAGCCGGTCCAATTGCATACATTTCTTCAATAGTTGTAAGACCACTTTGATTTGAAAAACTCATTTCAAAGTCAGTAAACCTTATACCTTCACCTGTTAATAGATCTGCTATGCCCTGCAATGAAGCCAAACTTAAAAGTTTAGCAAAAACAGGTACTTCTTTAATTTTAAAATCATCTATGACCAATAATGAATTAGAAATACCATTTTTCTTTGAGGAATAAAAATCTAAGTACCCTTCATCAAATCCTTTAATAAAATCATACCTCTTAATTAAAGGCTTGGGATAATCAGAAAATAATTTTGTTATAATTTCTGAGTTGTTATTAGTTTTAATAGACAGGTTAATTTTCTTTCCATTTGGAAAGGTAGATTTTAACACTAGGTCATTAACTTTATTATTATCAAAATTTATATTACCCTCAAGGGAATTTAGATAATTGACTTGATCAATATAAGTTTTTTTAATTTTAATATTAATTTTTGAATTAAGACTCTGGAAAATAGATGAACTTTCAGCATCATTATCCATAATATTGTCAATTATTTTTGAGGCATCAAAGCTCTCTCCCTCTATAACAAAATTTGAATTATTTTTTTTTAAAATAATTTTATTTAAAATTTTTTTATTATTTTTATAATTAATATCAAAATTTTCTATATCTATAATTTTAAAACTTTTACTTAAATTTAAACCCTTAATCAAAATTTCATTATTTTTTTCTTTTAGATTAATGAAATCAAATCTTAATTGCTTATTCTTTTTTAAATTTCCCTTTATCAAAAGTATAGAATTTACACCTTCTTTTTTTTCATAATCTAAAAAATCTATTAGTATCAAATTATTCTTAAGGTTTAATTTTAAATCAAACAAAAAATTGGTGTTATCTTTTGTTATTTTGTATGATAAATTGTCTAATTTATTTTCTAATAAAATTTTTCCTTTTCCTTTTATATCAAATTTATCTTTATTATAATTGATGACAATTTTATGATCTTCTAATTTTATCTCATCAACAAAGTGTGGAAAATATGACTTTAATTTTAAACTTTTTTGGTTAACAATTAATTGATCTAAGCTAACAGTAGACTTAACTTTAAAGTTATCTAATTTCAAACCTTCATTAAGATTAAAAGAAAAGTTATTCTTTGAACTAAATTCAATTTTTTTTATATTCTTATCATCAAATAAAGTAAAAAAAATTGATTTAAACTCTTTAATATCAAAGTTCTTTTTATCAGTTAAAAATTCTCCATTAACAAAAAATAGATTTTTCTTTTTTATAATTTCAATTAATGAAGAGGTTGCTTTTATATTGTTAAGCTTCATATCTATTTGTTTTAGTGAATAGATACTTTTATTTATATCAAAGTTAAAATTCAAATTTTGTAATTTAACTTGATTTAGAATGTTTACTTTTGCTTTTTTAACAGAGCCTTTAATCTTATAATTTTCTTTTATATTTCCTTTTTTATCAAAGCTTAAATTTAGGTTTACAATTACAAATCCATCTTTAACAATCGTATCTAAAAAAAAAAGTTTAGAAGAGTTTTGGAATACTCTTAATAGCCCAATTATATCTTTAATGTTTATTTCTTTTGTTGTTATTTGCATATCATCAATTAAAAATTGATCATTAATTAAAGATTTTAACGCTACATTGGCTTGAATATCTTTTATTTCAAAACTTCTACCTTCTAATAATATTTGAGGATTTTTAGTTTTGATTTTTATAGTAAATTTGTATGGATTTAATAGATAATTAACATCTTTTAAACTTAAGTTAATTTTTTTATTAATCTTTAAAATATTGCTGGTAATTTGATTGTTAAATTTATCAGTTTTTATTCCAAAAATGCTTAAATAAAAAATTGCTAGAACTAAAATTAAAAATATTATTAATAAAATTTTGATTATTTTTTTAATCATTATACTTTATACAATGAACTTTCTAAAAAGTCGTCTATTTCACCATCTAACACCTTATCAGGGTTTGAGCTTTCAAAGTTAGTTCTATTATCTTTAACCATTCTATAAGGATGAAGAACGTAAGATCTAATTTGATGACCCCAACCTATTTCTGACTTGGAAGATTCTACTGTTTGACTTTTTTTCTCTCTTTTTTTCATTTCAAAATCATAAAGTCTTGCTCTGAGCATATTCATACAGGTGTCCTTATTTTTATGTTGAGACCTTTCGTTTTGACATTGAACAACTATTTTAGAGGGTAGGTGTGTAACTCTAACAGCGCTATCTGTAGTATTTACATGTTGGCCCCCCGCACCACTGGATCTGTAGGTGTCAATCCTTAAATCTTTTTCTATAATTTCGATATCAATATTTTCATCCACTACTGGATAAATCCATACACTGGCAAAACTTGTGTGTCGTCTTGCACCTGAATCAAATGGAGAAATCCTTACTAACCTATGAATTCCAGACTCAGATTTTAGCCAACCAAAAATATAATCTCCTTCAATTTTTATTGTTGAAGATTTTATACCAGCTTCATCACCTTTATGTTCACTTATCAACTGTGATTTAAAACCTTTAATAACTGACCATTTTAAATACATTCTTCTTAACATTTCAGCCCAATCTTGACTTTCAGTTCCACCTGCTCCTGCGTGAATTTCTATGTAACTGTCTAAACTATCAGTCTCATTTGATAGGAAACATTTTGTTTCATTTTTTTTTGCTAATTTTTTTAAATTTTCAATACTTTCTAAAACTTCAGTAATTATTGATTTATTTTTTTCCTCTAAGGCTAATTCATTTAGCTCATTTAAATCAACTAAAGACCTAACTGAATTATCATATGAGTTTATTAAATCTTCATATAATTTTTTTTCTTTAATTACTTTTTGTGAATTTGATCTATCCTGCCAGAAATTGCTTTCTAGTATTTTTTGATTATTTTCTTTTAATTTTGTATAAATATTATTTTTTTCAAAGATACTCCTTAACTCTTTGATTGATTTTTTCTATTTCAGATCTGTGTTTTAAATATTCATTTTCCATTAATAGAACCTTAATATATTATCATTTTTTAATCTATCGTTAATATCTTTTTTTAGTGCGCTTCCTATTTTAGTATTTTTATAAACCTCTATTATGGTTGATCTACTCTCAGTAAGAGCTTTCTTACCTGTGACTGGATCTATAACTTTCATTAAAATATTATCTGCGACCTTAAAAGGTCTCGCATCTTCTTTTTTAACCGCATTTTTAATAAAGTTTTTAAAAATTGGTAGGGCTGTTTTTGCACCTGTCTCATACTTTCCTAATGATTTTGGTTTGTCTGAACCAACATACACACCTACTGCAAGTTTTGATGTAAACCCTACAAACCAAGTATCAGTATTGCCATTTGTAGTACCAGTTTTTCCTCCCAAGTCTAAGTTAAGATCTTTTAAATTTTTTCCGGTTCCATTCTGGACTGTGCCTTCTAGTATTGAAGTCATTTGATAAGCTGTTTGTGGAGAGAAAATTTGAGGAAATTCATCTTCAATTTTTGGATAATTTTTGCCCAAAAATGATATTTGATCACAGTTTATACATTTTCTTTTTTCATTATTAAATATTGTATTTCCCTCACTATCTTGAATTCGATCAATCATTATTGGTTTTACTAATTTTCCTCCATTAACGAACGAAGAATAAGCAGATGTAAGTTTTAACAAAGTTGTTTCAGCTGAACCTAATGAAATAGATAAAAGTTCACTGGGGTTATCATAAATACCTAATTGTTTTGAAAAATTTACTATTTTTTTTAAGCCAAGATCTTGTGCAATTCTAACTGTCATTAGATTTCTAGATTTTTCTAACCCCATTCTCAATGTTGAAGGACCATAAAATTTCTTTCCATAATTTTCTGGTTTCCACATCTTCAAGTCATATCCTTGCTCTAAAACTAGTGGGGCGTCTAAAATTAATGTTGATGGTGTATAGCCATTTTCAAGAGCTAATGCATAAATAAATGGTTTAAACGCTGAGCCGGGCTGTCTTAAGGCTTGTGTGGCTCTATTAAATTCACTTCTCTTAAAACTAAAGCCACCGCTTAAAGCCAGGACTCTTCCAGTAAATGGATCCATTACAACTATACCTCCATTCACTGAAGGTAGCTGTCTTAAAGCAAATAAATTATCCTTTAAATTTTCTACATAGACCACGTCTCCAATTTTTAATATCTCTTCAAATTCTTTTTTAATCCAAGAAATATTTTCATACTTAATGATACCATTTAATTTATTTTCAGTTTCAATCAATACAGAAAATTTATTAACTTTTTTTACTATAGCTAAATTCCAATTAATTGACTTTTCTAGTTTAAATTTATCAAGTTTATCTTTCCAATTGTTTAGTTTTTTTTCTCTTAGTAATGGTCCGCGCCACCCTTTTCTTTTATCATAACTAATTAAACCTTCTCTCAAAGATCTTATAGCAATTTTTTGTAAATCTAGATTAATTGGAGTACTTATGTTTAACCCTTGTTTATAAACGCTATCAAATCCAAACTGATCAACAATATCTTTTCTAATGTCTTCAACATAGTAACTTGTATCTTCTATAAAAGTTTTTTTTCTTTTTTTTAATACAATTTTTTTATTAATAAATTTTTCATATTCAGTTTTTTTTATATAGCCATTTTCATATAAATTTTTTAAAACAAGGTCTCTTCTAAATTTTGCTAATATTATATCTTTATAAGGATTATATCTACTTGGTGCCTTTGGTAATGCTGCTAACAAAGCAGCCTCATCATAATTCAATTCACTAATTGATTTATCAAAATATTCTAAACTTGCAGACGCCACTCCATAAGCACCTCCACCCAGATAAATTTGATTTAAATATAATTCTAATATTCTCTCTTTAGAAAGAGCCCTCTCTATTCTAAATGCTAGGATAGCTTCTTTTATCTTTCTATTTAAACTCACTTCATTTGTTAATAAAAAATTTTTTGCAACCTGTTGAGTTATAGTAGAAGCACCTTCAAGCCTTCTTGAAGAGGCCATATTAGAAATATTATTTATTATAGCTCTCAAAACTCCTTTTGCATCTACCCCAGGGTGCGAATAAAAATTTTTATCTTCTGCAGATAAAAAAGAGTTGATTACTTTTTCTGATATTGCATTGTAAGGAACAAAAATTCTTTTTTCAGTTGAAAAGTCATTCACTAACTCCCCATCACCTGAATACACTTTGCTTGAAACTGGTGGTTTATAGCCCTTAAGAAATTTATAATCTGGTAATTTATTAGAAAAAGCCCATAAAACAGCCAATATAAAAAATGCAGCCAATAGACCAAAGCTTAAAACTAGTATAAATATATTTTTAATAATTCGTTGCATTTTAGTTTAATATACACGTCAATTTGTTAAAGTTAAGGCATCAGAATTTAAACAGAATTTAAAATTATTTAAATAGAAATGAAACAACTAATCAAAAATATATGGACAAAAATTTATACATTGATGCTTCGCATCCTAGTGAAACTAGAGTCGTACTTAAATCTGGTGATAATATTGAAGACTACGAGTACGAAGGTTTAAAAAACAACCTAATTAAAAACAATATATACCTTGGAAAAGTTAGTCGTGTAGAACCATCTTTACAAGCAGCTTTTATTGATTTTGGAAGAGACAGACATGGTTTTTTATCATTTAACGATATCCAATCAGACTACTATCAAATTCCTCAAAGTGATTTAGCTAAAATAAAAGAAGAAGAGGAAAAAGATAGAGAAGAACTTCTAAAAGAAAGTGAAAAAGAAGAGCAAAAAAATATTAACGAGGGAAATCTAGATGGCAATGATCCAGTCGAAATTAAGCCTGAATTGGAAGTTGAATTAAACTCATCAGAGGAATTAATAGTAACTGATGAACTAATAGTAAGTGAAGACACTAATCAAGAAATGCAGATTTCTGATAAAAAAAAACCAGAACCACGCTTCAGATCTAAAAGATATAAAATCCAAGAAGTTATAAAACCTAATCAAGTAATTTTGATACAGGTATTAAAAGATGAAAGAGGACAAAAAGGAGCCGCGTTAAGTACTTTTATTTCTATTGCCGGAAAATATATTGTTTTAATGCCTAACACACCAAAAGGTGGTGGAATATCAAGAAAAATTTTTAATCCTGGTGAGAGAAAAAAAATTAGAACAATTTTAAATGATATAAGTATACCAAAAGAAATGGGTCTAATTGTTAGAACTGCAGGATCAAATAAAACAAAAAATGATATAGATCATGATCTTCAAACATTAATAAAAACTTGGAATGGGATTAAAGAAACTGCTTTAAATTCTATAGCACCCTCTATAATTCATCAAGAAAGTGATATTATTAAAAGAACTTTAAGAGATATGTACGATGACGACACTAATAGTATAGTCATTGAGGGCAACGATGGTTATAAAAAAGCTCAAAGCTTCATGAAATTAATGATGCCCTCTCATGTAAAAAACATAAAAAAATACAGAGAAAAAATCCCTTTATTCTTTAAGGAAAATATAGAAGAAAAATTAAACGAAATATATAACTCAGAAGTTAAGTTAAAATCTGGTGGATACATTGTAATTAATCCAACAGAAGCATTAGTTTCAATCGATATAAACTCAGGAAGTTCAATAAAGCAAAGAAATGTAGAAAGCACTGCTTTAGATACTAACCTTGAAGCAGCAGAAGAGATATCAAGACAAATAAAAATTAGAGATTTATCTGGTTTAATAATAATTGATTTTATTGATATGCTGGGCTTTGGAAATAGAAGACTCGTTGAAAGAAAACTTAAAGAAAAATGTAGAACTGATAGAGCTAGAATTCAAATAGGAAGAATTAGTAACTTTGGATTACTGGAGATGTCTAGACAAAGACTACGTGAAAGTGCTGTAAAATGGAAAGTTACTCTTACAGATGAGTCTTTTGCCATGAAAATTCTTAAATTAGTTGAAGTTAAAGCAGTCTTAGCAAAAGCAAAATTTGTTGAGCTAAAGATATGTGAAAAAATATCAGACTTCATGAAAGAAAATTTTATTGAAGATTTAAAATATTTTGAAGAAAAAAACTTAATTAAAATAGATATTATTGCAGACAACTCCCTTATTATTCCTGAATATATAATTAATCTTCAAAATAAAACCAAAAAAACAATAGAAACTGTAGAACATCTAGAAATACTAAAAAATCTAGAAGAACAAAAAAAAGATTTTAAATTTTTTGAAGACCCAATCACGAAAAAGAAGCCTTATAAGAAAAAAACTTTTTTTAAGAAAAAATTTTATAAAAAACCTGCAGCTTAGATAATTCCTGTAGTTGGTGAAGATGCACTTCCATATATAGATTTTTCTATACGTCCTGCTAAAAAAGATTGTCTCCCGGCAATAACTGCATTTTTGAAGGCTAGAGCCATTTCAAATGGCTTCATAGCTTTTGCAATTGCTGTGTTGGCCAAAACTCCATCACAGCCCAACTCCATAGCAATAGCTGCGTCCGATGCTTGACCTAAACCAGCATCAATAATCACAGGAAGTTTAGTCTGACTTCTTATAATCTTAATATTTGTTGTATTTTGAATTCCAAGTCCAGATCCTATGGGCGCTGCTAAAGGCATGATTGCACAAGCCCCAACATTTTCTAATCTCTTTGCCATCAATGGATCGTCATTGCAATATACCATCACTTTAAACCCTTCATTAGTCAAAACCTCAGTAGATTTTAAAGTTTCAATCATATCAGGGAATAGATTTTTTTTATCCCCTAACACTTCAAGTTTTACTAATTTCCATCCACCAATTTCCCTAGCTAACCTTAATGTTCTAAGGGCTTCTTCAGAGTTGAAGCATCCAGCTGTATTTGGGAGGTAAGTAATTTTTTTTGGATCTATATAATCCATTAATAGTGGTTTTTTTTTATCTAAAATATTAACACGTCTAACTGCTACCGTTACTATTTCTGCACCAGATAATTTTATAGCCTGCGCACATTCAATCATGCTTTTATATTTTCCAGTACCCACTATTAATCTGGAATCAAATTTTTTTTTAGCTACTATTAACTTATCTTTTTTCACTTTTATCCACCTCCGATAAAATGAACTATCTCAATTTTATCATTTTTTTTAAGTTTAATTTTGTTTATTTTATTTTTATCTATTATTTCTTGATTTAATTCAATTGCTACTTTTTTAAGGGGAATTTTTAGTTGTTTTAGATAAATAGAAAGATTTAAATTTTCACTTATCATTGAAAATTTACCATTTATCTTAATTTTTATTTTTTTTATTTTTTTCATAATGTATAAGAAACAGATGAGTAATAATATTATAATTATTAATGGCCCTAATCTTAATCTATTAGGTGAAAGAGAACAATCACAATATGGATCAATAACTTTCAACAAATTAAAAGAAAACTGTTTAAGTAAAGCTAAAGATTTAAATATTAATTTAGAATTTTCTCAGTCAAATATAGAAGGTGAAATAGTTACAACCATACAAGAAGCTAAAAATAAGTTTGATGGTATAATTATTAATGCTGCTGGCTTTACCCACACATCTGTTGCTATCAGGGATGCGTTAGATATCTATAAAAAACCAATTATTGAACTTCACATATCAAATATATATAAAAGAGAGGAATTTAGGCATAAATCTTTAATAAGTGATATTGCTACTGGTGGGATTTTTGGTTTAGGTGATAATGGTTATATTTTAGCCATAATTGCAATGCAAAACATGCTTCAGAAATGAAAATAAATAAAAATATTATTAAAGAATTAACTGATTATTTAAATGAGTTCAATTTAACTGAAATTGAATACACAGACAAAGACACTAAAATCAAAGTATCAAAATCAAACCCAGCTAACTCAAATCAAGCAGTAAGTATTGCTGCCTCAACACCAGTCCTTGATGCGGCTAAGTCTAACGTTATATCTGGGACTGAGGTTAAGTCTCCTATTATCGGCACAGCTTATCTTGCGGCAGAACCTGGAGCTAAAAAATTTGCAGAAGTTGGTAAA
>Ga0209709_10002710_pt1 | contig 15166 bp, 15 predicted proteins | sample ArcticOcean_MG_C_2_FD_187435 | JGI IMG/M metagenome (GOLD analysis project Ga0209709, IMG submission 187435) | Marine microbial communities from western Arctic Ocean - ArcticOcean_MG_CB4_136 (SPAdes) (version 2) | ecosystem: Environmental > Aquatic > Marine > Oceanic | place: Arctic Ocean... | reverse complement strand
ATACTATTAGAGTTAACAGATTTCTCTAAATATTTTTTATCTAAACATAAGTTTTGGTCAATTTGATAAAAATTTTTATTTAAATTTAATTTATCGATCGGCATCAATACTTGTGGGCAAACAAATGCAGGGATGTATATATCTTTTAATCCAGGTGATATTTCAAGTAACTTTTTCAAGCCAAAAAAAAGAGCATATCTTCCTGATTTATATAATTGAAAATTATCTAACTTTGTACCTCTGGATTTAAACTTGAGTAAACCACTTATTTCAAAATTTGGCTGTATAGTGATGTGCTTGCTCATTTATTTATTTTACCAGTCAAGTTCATAATTGTTTTTTTATTTGATATTTCTATAATTTTGTCACAAAACTCTAGATAAGTATTCCTATGCGTAACCAGTATAAGCGTAATACTTTGATAAGATTCTTTAATATTAGTTAATATCTCTAGTTCTGTTTGCCTATCCAAAGCATTCGTTGCTTCGTCTAATATTAATATCTGAGGCTCTCTATATAATGCTCTAGCTATACCTAATCGTTGCTTTTGACCTCCACTCAACATTGATCCCATATCACCTATATTGCCATATATCCCTTTATCAAGAGTTTTAACTAGGTCGTCTAACTTAGTAATACGGATTACTTTCATTACCCTATCAATATCAATATCATTATGGTTATCATAAGATGTAATATTTTTAAGAATATTATCACTTATATAGGATATGCTCTGTGAAACATAACCTATGATCTTGTTAATTGATTTAAATGAATTCCCTTTCAATGGAAAACCATCCATTGTTATTTGACCAGATTTAATATCATAAAACCCTAAAAGGATATCTATTATTGTTGTTTTCCCTGTACCTGTTCCACCAATAATTGCATATGTTTCACCCTTGTTAATTTCTAGATTTATATTTTCTAAAATATTTTTATTATCAACATAGTTAAAGTAAACGTTTTTAAAATTTATATTTTTTGTAAATGTAATATTTGAAGATATGTTACTTTTAATCTTATATGGCTTACTTAGAATAGCCTCTATATTATCAAATACATGTTCAGACGACTTGATGCTCGTTGTATTTATAAATATATTTTGTAACAGAGGCATTATCTTATAAATAGATAATAGAAACATACTAATTACGGGGACATTTAATAATAAATTTTCCTCAATAGCAATTAGATAAACTATTCCAGAAAAAATACCGCCAAATGTTAAAATTTCAAGAAAATATCTTGGCAGCACACTTATTAAATTTCTTTTAGCGTTTAAATGAGAAAAATCATATGCTGAATTACTAAAACTTTTAATATAAAACTCTTCTAAAGAATGGTACTTAACATCTTTTATATTTGACAGAGCTTCACGTACTTTTTTAAATCTACTATCATTAGCCTCTACTCTATTGAAACCTATATGATATAAAATATTTTTATATCTGACAAAGATTAATAAGTAGATAATTGCAAATAGAAATATTGATCCAAAAAATAATTCTGGGTTAATAGTTATCATGAGTATAGATATTGCAAATATTATAAGAAACTTTGTAAGTATCTGTAAAATAGGATAAATGACACCATCGCCAAGTATGCATGACTCATCAAGTACATTTTTTGATAATATAGCATGATCAGATTTAATAAAGAAATCGTATGAATTAGATAGGTATTTTTTAAATACCACAGAAGATATCCTAGATTGATATTCTGCAATAAAATTCATCGTATACCAAAGCGTAACTATATTCATTAAATTACTAAAGATAAATAATATGATAATAATAATTCCAAAATATATTTTACTATCTATCAAGTTAAGAGAGTATAAATTTGCAAAGTAACTAAAATATACATTGTTAGTTATGTAATCTGGATTAGTTAATAAACTCATAAACGGGACTATTGAAAAAACACCGACCATTTCAAATACACTGGTAATTATACTTAAAACAAAAATAATACTAACCTGATATTTTTCTTTACGTGAAAATATTAAAAATACTCTTTTTAGAAAGCCTATCTTCAAGTTCTTTCCCCGATGATATTTTCAATATGTTTGCTTATAATTCTATGTGGTGGATTTTTAGAATCATTATTCATAATATATTCTTTAGTAATTTTTATTTTATTTTGATATTCAAGATCTGTCATTTCTAACAAATCATTCATATATTTATTAAATGCAGTATAATCTTTATATAAATATTTAATCTCCTTTGGATAATCAAAGCAAAAGTCAGGATCTTCAAATTGAATTGATATCCCTTTATTACCTAGTGCTATTGCTTCTAATATCATTGTCGACGCAAAGGAAATTGAAATATTTGACATGCAAACGGTTTCATAAGTAGACAATGAGTGCCTGCGTTCTATCAATTCTATATTTTCACCAAAAAGGGACTTAAAATATTTTTTTTCATAATCAGTATTCGTGCTTAGAGCAATTACTAGTTTTAAATTATTCTCACCAATATATTTCTTAATAATACTATCAATCTTTCTATTACCAAAACCTAAGACTCTAGCAAAAGTCCCATCTATGCTATTAGGATCTATGCTATTAGGGTCACGTCTACCACCCCAGGATATAATACAAATATCATATTTTTTTTTACTGACCTTGCTATTTGATAAAGAAAGTCCCACTCTAAATGAACCTACTGGATATCCTTTATCTATTGTGCAACCAAGATCAGAATGTTTTTTAATATCATAATCTCCGAAGCAATAAAAATGATGGTGATTCAACTTACTTATTGAGTTTTGATGATACTTTTCTCTAATACCATTTTGAATAGCAATAAACTCACAGTCATTATAGTTTTGTGTTAACCATGAATAAATACTATTGTCATCTATATATGTTATTACAATTTTTGGGTTTATATACCCAACTATATTTAAGAAATATATATGAAAAAGTTGTCTTGTAATTTTTTCTTTAAAATTTAAATTTTTTATTAATAGGTAAATATATCTTATTATAAAGAATGGATTTAAATAAATTAAATAAGAAGTATTATCTAGAATACTATACGTATAATTCTCTTTAAATACGTTCTCAATAATTTCATCACTGCATTGCTTCTCGAATATTATAATATCCTTTTCAATAGGCAATTTAAAACTGATCTTCAATGTATATCTATGTTTTTCTAAAAATGAATAGTTTTGTTATAAGGTATAGAAAGGCTAGTAATATCCCAAATGCTGTACCAAGTATTACGATAAGTTTTCTTTTAGGCTCTGACCTCATAGATGGAGGTATAGCTCGTTGATCAATAGTAGCCGGCTTTATATTATTCTCATCAATTTTGATATTCTTTAAAGTCTCAATCTTTTGCTCTAATGACCTCAGACCAATAGTAAATGGATCTTCAGATAATCTTGATTCTAAAGAAATAATTTCAGCCTTAAGAGCCTTTGTTCCATATAAATATAGTTTGCTGTTATCTGTTGTACTATCATCTTCCAAGTTCACAATTGTTGTAATATCAGACGACATCATTTTTACTTCATTAATATTAAGCTCTTTAGCGATACTTAAAGCCTCATTTAGGCGTGCAATATTATCAAGCTTTATCGTTTTTGCTAAATTCCTTTTTGCGTCTATATCAGCTTCATATGCATTTATACGTTTGGTGATAGTGGTATTAACTGATCTAGCTAATTCACCTGCTGTGTCTGCTAAAACCATGTCAATATAATCATTTATTATAGTTGCAGCTTTTACTGACTCATTACTCTTAAAACTTACTGTTAAGAAATCTTGGCTTCTCATGCGAATTTGAGATACTTTTGATTGTAGTTTCAAACCAATCTGCTCATGAAAGTTTTTTTCAAAGGACTCCTCAATGTCATCATTTAAAAACAATTTATTTATATTATTCTCGAAAAAAAATTTTCTTTGATATTTTCTAGATTGGAGATTATTAATAACCAACGGGTATACTTCTCTTACTGTATACTCTCTCTTAGTATTACCTACTTCGGAAGCAGAAAGGTTAAGCGCTTGTATATATTTATTCTCAGGAGGAAGCACATAAGCTTTAGCGGTATATACCTCAGGAGCATTTAGAGCATATACAACGGCTATAATTATATTGATAAGTATTACGATACTAATCGGTTTAATATTGTCTCTGATGCTCGTGTATATATTATCAATATTCATATTTAAAATTATCTTATAGTATAATCATGGTTAATTCAAATCGATCATTCTTTTTGTCTACTATATTCCTCAGCCACCATCAACAATAATACCTTGATCTGTAATATAAGAGTTCAATGAGCTTAATAAAAAAGCAACATATCCAGCTATATCATTTTCCATTGCCATTCTTTTGAGTAATTTTTTTTCAATATATTTTTTCACAAACTTTTTTCCTGATTACGGAATATTCCGCTAGGAGATAGAGTTAATTCTGATTTTGGAGCAAGAGGTGAGGCAAGCCATTTTGATAAATCCGCGCCTAACATAGATAGTGAACTAGAAATTGAAGATTCTATATGCCCACTTGTACCTGTTACTATAATAGTCTTATTATCTAAACGAAGATTATTTTCTATTACCATGTTTCTGTATTAAATAGTTAGCTATATCCATATCATAGGCTGTATCAATATCCAAACTTCTTTCTTTTGGAATTTCAAATCCACCAATACTACCATCAAAATATGATTCGACATTCATCACATAGTCAGGAGTTGTTATATAACAAGCTGGAGCTATATCATAGTATTGAATTGAATCCTGTCTTCGATTAATAACATGGTCTGTTTTCAATATTATTTTTAAGTCACCACTCTGATCTTTTTCAACCATATTAAATAAAGGAGATTTAGATGATTCTGTGATCCCCAAGACAAGATCAAATTTATTATTATCAAAAAATCTACTCATATTGATTATATCTTCCTTGCTTCTCAATGGGCTTGTGCATGGGAGACAAAAAAACTTGTCAAATGGTTCTTTTTTCTGGTAGCGAGATATTTCATATTTCCAACTTAAAATTTCAGGAGAAGTATCTTCGGCTAAATTTTTTGGTCGCAAGCAATCAACCTTCACACCATATGATTGAGCTACTAAGGCAATTCTCTTACTGTCAGTTGATACTATAATATCATCGAAAATATTACTTTCTTTCGCAACTTCAATTGTATAAGCAATTAATGGTTTGTTATTAAGAGAATAAATATTCTTATCTTTGATTCCTTTGGAGCCACCACGTGCAAAAATAAAGGCTATGTTTTTAAATTTATTTTTAACCATTATTCCCGCCTATAAAGATAATATTTTTAATAATTATTCTACTTCTTGTGCTTTTTTTAAATTTTCTGGATTACCTACATCTAGCCAATGCTCATGTAATGGAAATATAGCAATAGATTTATTTTCTATGCAATCTTCGATCAGATTTGTCATATCTATTGCTTGCCCTTTTTTCATTGAGTCAATTGTTTTTTGCTCAACTATATATATTCCAGCATTGATTAAGAAACTTTTAAGTGGTTTTTCCTCTATTCCAGACAGTTCTTCATTATCAAGACTTATGGTTCCAAAAGGAATTAAAATATCGTAATTAACAGTGCATAAGGTAATATCTTTTTTTGATTTTTTATGGAAATCTAAAAGTTGTTCATAATTAATAGATGTCATTAAATCTCCATTCATAACAATAATGGGCTCATCATTCTTTTTATCTAGTAGCGATAGAGATCCTGCGGTACCAAGAGGCTCATCTTCTTCAATATATTTGATATTTACATTAAATTTTTTACCGTCCTCAAAATATTTTTTTATATCATTTTTTCTATATCGAACAGAGATTACAATATTACTAAATCCATGTTCTGAGAGAGAATCTATAATTTTATGCAAGATTGGCTTGTCTTTAATATATAGCAATGGTTTTGGTGTAGATAATGTCAGAGGCATCATTCTTTTTCCTTCACCGCCAGCCATAATTACAACAGTATTTTTATAATGTATAGCTTTATCTGTTCTGACGGATGATTCAATGCCAATAAATTTATGGTCTTTATCCACTATTATAACGAATAATTTCTCTTTAGTTAATAGCTTGTTTATTAATTTAGAATCACTATCTAAAGCGCATCTTGGTTGTTTATTCATAATAGAAATACAATCACTTGATAATGAAATACTTTTCAATAATCCTCTTCTAATATCTCCATCAGTAATTGTTCCTAAAACTTTATTATCATCTGCTAAAACTACAATTACTTTTATTTTACATTCTTCTAATAATTGAACTGCATCCTTGATACTCGCATTAAAATTTAGAGTGTTATTAATAGATCTATTGTTTATTTTCATACAAAATCTCTTTTCCTTAGAACATGGTTAGCATTTAAAGTCTTGTTAATTTTTTTAATATTACTGCCAATCATTACGGTAGTGTTCCTAATATTTTCTATATACTTTTTCTATTACATTGTTCATAAATCAGAAAAACCTTTGAGTAAAATCTTAGATATATCAGTTTTAGAAAGAATACTTAAAATCTTTTCTAGGGATTTTTTAGGTAAATACTTAATATCTTTAGCAATGTTTTTTATAAATTTTTTATCCTTAAGCTTGTCAAATGCTTTGGTTATTGAGGTATAATTATAATCACTTACCAAAACACTACTACTTATAGGTCTCCCAGTCTGTCGATCACCAACTAAGATAGTAGGAGTATTAAGGTATGGGGCCTCTACTAGACAGGATGATGAATTACCTATTATGCACCATGCATTTTTTAAAAGACTTAAATATAATTTTCTTCCAGCAGATTTAATAAATCTTGAATGTGAATTTTTTTTAACATAAGCATGGATTTTTTTTAGAATATAGTCTGACCCAGTATCAGAATTAGGACTTGTAAAAATTATACTTGTATCATTAAGGCAATCTAGTTTTTTTAATATATTGTCTATTAATTCTTTATTATTATCATTAACAGTTTCGGGATGTATTGATACCAATATATATTTATGCTCTTTAAGTTTAAAATACTTATATATATCACTTTTTTTAAATAATTTATTTTTAATAATACCCAGATTACCTAATGCCCCAATGTTAAAAACATTATTTTTATTCTCCCCCATCTGGATAACGCGTTTTCTGAAAATATTGTCAGCGGTAAAGTGTAAATGTGCCATCTTTGTAATACTGTGTCTAAAGCTATCATCAATGGCACCCACTGTTATTTCGCCACCACAAAAATGTGCCACCGGTATATTTAGTATATTTGCGCAGGTTACGATTGAATGTATGTCATACCTATCACCTAAAACCACCATTATGTCTGGACTTATTTTTGACAAGACTTCGTGTGCGCTTATCATTTGAGTTGACATAGACTTAATAATATCCTTTCTAGTACTAGTTTTTTGACTAACATCTATTTTTGCATTAATTTTAAAGCCATCTTTTTTGATTTCGTTGAAAGTGAAACCATATTTTTTTATTAAATGCATTCCAGTAACTACCAATTCAAGCTGCAACAAGGGACTCTTGTCTATGGCCTTAATGAGTGGGTATAAATGACTATAATCTGCTCTACTCGAACTGATGACACATATTTTACGTTTGTTAGATTTCACGATATTCTGTTGCTTAAATATTATAAAGATTAGTCTTGTATCTACTCATATTGGTAGGCTTACTAAACCAATCTATTGTTTCCTTTAAGCCTTTTTTTAAACCAGATTTTCCTGAATATAATGGTTTCCAGCCTAATAGCTTTCTAGCTTTCTTATTGTCTGCTTTTAATCTAAAAACTTCCCCGGCCTTTGGTCTGACTCTAGCTTTATCAGATATAATTTTAATTTTAGTTTTTGTGATTTCCTCAATTAGAGCGCAGAGATCTTTAATTGATATTTCATAGCCAGCACCTATATTTATCACTTCGCCTAGGCTTTTACTTGATTCACCTACTCTTACAAAGCCGTTTACTGTGTCATCAATATATGAAAAATCTCTCGTTGGATACAAGGACCCAAGCTTGATTAATCTTTTTCCAGATAATATCTGAGTAATGATGGTTGGTATGATTGCTCTATTAGACTGTCTTGGGCCATATGTATTGAAAGGCCTAATTATCGAAACCGGCAAATTAAAACTACTATAATAAGAGTAAGCTAGCTGATCAGCCGCTATTTTTGTAGCAGAATATGGAGATCTAGATATTATGGGCGTTTGCTCATTAATAGGAATTATTTTGGTGTCGCCATAGACTTCACTGGTAGATGTATGAATAATTTTTTCAATATTACTATCCAAAGATGCTTCTAATACATTTAGAGTTCCTTGAATATTAGTTTGTAGATATGAATTAGGAGAATGATATGAGTACGGTATGGCAATTAATGAGGCTAAGTGAAATACAACATCAGATTTTTGTATAGCATTTTTTACAAACTTGTAATCTCTTATATCGCCACTAACTATATTAATATTCTTTTTAATATTTTGATCTATAGTGTCAAGCCAACCCCATGTATTAAATGAGTTATACATTGCCATCGCAGTAATATTACAGTTATATTGAGAGAGTTTTTCAACAAGATGAGAGCCAATAAATCCATCAGCTCCAGTTATTAGTATATTTTTGCCTTTAAAGTTTATATTTTTCATAATTTATATATAGCTACTTGGTAGGCTTATAATTGATTTCCATAATTTAACACAATTATCTGTTTTCATTTTAGGATAATTCAAATTCATTTGTAATAAATGTTGTGGCTTCCATGCTGCTCTACATTTTATTCCTTTAGAGTGTAGATGGTTAAATATATCACTTCTCATATTTATGTATTTATCTTTAATAATAAGGTTGTTAACCCAATTATTTTGCTTAGAAGAATTATTCTCTATAATAAAATTACACAATTCTGCTTTACTTATATTTGATATATATTTTTCACATAATATTTTCTTTTTTTTCAATGTAGTTTTTAAAGAGAGAAGTTGAGAATATCCTAGGGCAGCATTTATATTTGACATCCTTAGGTTATAACCAACCTTGTCATGTTCTATTTCATATGGATGCTTTAATCTTGCCGTGCTTATTAAATGCTTAACCATTTTATAGTCTTTATGTTTTTTCATTAAAATGGCTCCTCCCATCCCTGTTGTTACAATTTTATTACCATTAAAGCTTAATATTCCAAAATCAGAAAATGTCCCAACATGCTTATTTTTATAATATGATCCTAACGCTCCAGCAGCATCCTCTAGTATCTTAATATTATATTTATTACATAATTTTATTAATTTACTCATCTCTGCCGTGTATCCAAATGCATGCACAACAACCAAGGCCTTGATTTTTCTTTTACTTACTTTATTGTAACAAAAATTTTTCTTGATAATGCATGTTTCAGATAAATATAGAGCCAGCTTATCAACATCAATGCAAGGATTACTTTTCATGCTATCAATATAATGAGGTATCGCATCGTTATACACTATTGCGTTTGAAGTAGCTGCAAATGTCATACTGGGCGTCAGAACTTCACATTTTTCTACCTCTAATTGTTTTAAAGATATAAATAGAGCAGCTGTTCCACTATTCGTTAGTACAATATATTTTGAACCTGTAATATCTTTTAATTTATCTTCAAACTTATTCAAGTATTCTCCAGAACTAGAAACATGATTTGATTTAATACATCGAAGCATATGAGTTTCTGCAGATTTTGAAATGATTGGCTCATGTACCTGATAATCTAGCCTTTTTTTACCGATAGAAAGCAAAATTATTTTTGATAGATTATGAAGTAAATTATTTTTATTTTTCATTGGCACCTAACAAAGTGGCTTTAGAAGTCTCGACTTCTTTCTCTAGCAATCTAAGCTCTATTTTTAAATTATCATATTCATTATTTTTCCTTTTAAAGAAACCCAGTGTCATTTTTGCCTTTTCCTTAATACCTTCTGATGTCAAAAAATATGCATACGCCCGTTTATTTTTATTATTTTTAAAGTTTTTTGCCTTAATAATACCTTTGGCGACAAGAGCATTCAGTATAAAATTAACTTTACCAAGACTGATACCCAGATGTTGCGCGATTTCTCTTTGACTGACTTCTTGCTTTTTTTCCAAATATCTCAGCATATATATATCATAATCTTTGTTTTTATTAGACTGATTATCCATTTATATTACTTCCTTTAAAATATTTATTGAATTCATTCAAGATTATTGAACTAGATGAAAGTCCTTCAGTCTTATTACCAACTATATAATTATACTTATAATCATCATAAAGATTCTTCTCAACTCTATTAAAGGAAATTTCATCAACAGAGCTAATCTTGTCAATATTTATTAAGTTACAGCCTAATGATTTTGAGAATTCTATACTAGCATATTCCCAAAATTCTCCAACCCATTCATCTACAACTAGAAGATTTATAGGTTTATAATCGAGAACCGCATAACTAATAGACGTACTGAAATGCGCAAGAACATATTTTGACTTTAATACTAACTCAGCAGTCTGCAACCTGGTCACCTTTCTGTCCTTGTACTCATTATTAATATAATTGCTTGTAGGATGCGCTGATATTACAACCTCTGTCTGATACTTCTCTTCAAATAAATCGAAATATCTGGATAAAGCATTAAAATATTTTTCAGGATTAGCTTTCTTGAGATCGTTTAAACTTATATCTGGGTGTGCTGTTAAGTTGTTATCCAAAAATACTGCTTGATTTAATGGTTTGAGATTAAGTTTAGTCTTTATTAGATATTGATCATAATCACATAAATTAATTTGAACAGTCCTTTTTGCATTTACCAAAGAGCTAGAGGTAATACCTATATTAAAAGAAATATCATGTATTTTAATCAGTTTTAGTTTTTTTATTATTTTACAATATATAATTCCAAGAATATTTTTTATACTATTTCCGAATGCTAGTTGATTATTGAAAAGCAATAAAATTTTTTGATAAAATGATTTTTTTCTAACTGCCAACTGTTCTGGTGTGTCGCCCCAATTAAAAAAAACAGTAAATATTTTATATTTATTTAAAATCATATAAAGTTTTGATGTGGCTACATGAAAAGAAGCAACAATCACATAAATAATATTAGACTTTTGATTTTTATATAGTAATTTTGATAATTGTCTATATGTTAAGTTTTCTAAAATCTTGACTCCGTTTAATGTATTTTCTTTTATCTCTGATGCGGAATCAGATGACATTTTCGAAATATCCCAAAACTCAAGATCATAGTTATTTTCAGCTAACTTCTCTACATGCCAATCCCTCATAACTTTATCACTATAAGGCATAGTACTTATATAAATAATTTTTTTTAATCCACCGCCTATCTTATCTTTCATTTGCTATCCATAATAAAATTTTTAATACCAAATAAGTAACCTAAGGTTCTAGAAATATCAAAAACTATTGCGCTAATAGGCAACATTAAATAAAAATATAAGTCACTTTCTTCAAATAAATTTTTAGACTTGATATATGGTATAAGATATCCACGTATAATAATATAAAATAAAAATAATTTCAAAGATACCCCCAGTCCAATAGAAAACAATATTAGTAACATAAAAATCATATAAATGTGAGGTTTGTAATCCCCTTCTGTTTTCCAGCCAGAAAGAGAATAATTAAATATCTTCCTTGAAGCTAAAATATAGTCTTTGGCATAATTAACACCTAAGTACTTTAAAGCTATATTTTTATTAACTAAACGCTTTATGCCAAATTTATTTAATCGATTTATAAAATCTATATCATATCCAGCTCTCATATTTTCTTCTAACACACCTATTGATTTAAATATATTCATATCCATTAATGAGCCTGGGAAGCATATTGTCTTATTTTTGTATCCATATGTTTGCGCTACGAGTGATTTATCTAAAGTATTATCGCCATCAGTATATATCCGCATAGACACTATAAGGTCATTTTTTTTTACAAGTAACTTATACTGACTTTCTAGCCAGTTTTTAGGGATCTCAAGGCCGCAGTCAACATATGCAACATATTTTGTCTTTACATGTTTTAGCCCATAATTTACAGATGAACTAGGGCTTCCTAACATAGGTTGAAGTAATTCAATAGATTTGTCATTTGAATTTACATACTCATTTATAATAGTTGCGGATGTGTCCGTTGACCCAGAATCAATCATTAAAATTTTTTCTGCTTTTAAGGTTTGTCCCACCAACGCATCCATGGTTAAGCGTAACGTATCATCTTCATTAAAGAACGGGATTATTATTGTTATATTACTCATTTTTAGCAACATTTTAGCAGTTAGACAGGCTACCGCAGTTACATGTGTTCATGCAATGAACATATTATATAAATAGGAAAGAGTAATTGCAAGTCTTAGTAATAGGTTGCCTGTATATCATCATAATCAACTACTACTTCTCGAAGCTCATTTAAAATGTTGATAAGTATCGATGCTCTCTTGGATCCCTTTTTTTCTACAAATATACCAGATAAAACTGAAATGCCTTTCGTAAAATTTACTTTACTACCTGCCTTTAAACCATTGATATCTAATTTATTATTTTTATTAATATTGTCTATTAGCGATTGCTTTATAATATGCGGAAAACCAGAAACTCGATCCATGAGTAGCTTGGATACTCCAGTTGTATAGCTAAGTGATCCAATTTTCTCCTCGTTATCCTTAACATTTATAAAGATATAACCAGGGAATAAGAGCTCCGCAGCATCTTTCCACTCAGAATTACTATATTTCCTAACATTTATAGTAGGCAAAAATACCTTAAACCCCTGGTTTTTGATATTAATTTCTGCAGTTTTTTCACGCCTAGATTTAGTCTGAGCCAATATCCACATATGTTCAACCCCTGAACAAATGTTATCTCAGATACTAAAATTAATCAAGGTTGTTGGAGCCAATCCCAATATAGGTAATTCCTTGTTTTTTCATAACATCTGAGGAGTAAATATTACGGCCATCAAAAATAACAGGACTTTTCAAAAGTTTTTTAAGTTTAAGTGGGTCAATAGACCAGAATTCCTTCCATTCCGTGCATATAACTAGTGCGTCAGAATTTTTGATCGCATTAAGTGCATTATTGCATTCTTTATACATATTGGGATTAAACTTATAATTCTCCTTTAGTGTAGCTATAGGGTCATAAGCTTTGATGGCAACTCCTGCTCTTACTAATTTCTTAATTAAATTTATACTTGGAGCATATCTTATATCGTCGGTATCAGGCTTAAACGCTATACCCCATACAGCAATAGTCATACCTTTCAGATTGCTACCATAATATGATTTAATTTTTTTAAATAAAATATCTTTCTGATACTCATTAACTTGGTCCACTGCATCTAATAGTTTGGCTTTATAATTATGTTTTTCTGCAATGTAATTTAAAGCTTTAATATCTTTGGGAAAACAAGAGCCTCCATAACCGCATCCAGGATAAAGAAACTCATATCCAATACGTTTATCAGCACCAATTCCATTTCGTACTTTATCAATATTAGCTCCAACCATATCTGCAATATTAGCCAATTCATTAATGAAACTGATTTTAGTTGCAAGCATTGCATTAGCTGCATATTTAGTAAGTTCAGCAGATTTAATATCCATATATTGAATTTTATAAGACTTTCTATTAAAAGCTTTATAAATTTGATCGAAAATTTTTATTAAATTATTGTTTTCAATACCAATTATTATTCTATCCGGTCTCATGAAATCATTTATCGCACTACCCTCTTTTAAAAATTCAGGGTTAGAAGCCAAGTCAAAGGTAATTTTTTTATTATTCTTTTTAAGAGAATTTTTAATATTTTTTCTTATAAAATCATACGTTCCTACTGGTGATGTTGACTTTTGAACTATTATTTTATACGAATCCATATTCTCAGCAATACTGATTGAAACATTCTTGACAGCCGATAAATCGGCATCTCCATTATTTTTTGATGGCGTATCAACAGCAATAAAGATAACATCAGCATGAGCAACTGCGTTTTTATATGATGTTGTAAAATGTAGATTTTTTTTCTTCACATTGGACATAATCATAGATTCTAGCTTAGGTTCATAGATAGGTATGTTTCCATTTTTTAATTTTTTAATTTTTTTCAAGTCATTATCTAAACATACTACATCATGGCCTACTTCTGCAAAACATGCTCCTGTAACAAGGCCAACGTATCCAGACCCAATTATTGTTATTTTCATATTTCATTTCTCCTATAATACAAGTTAGACTTTATTGCGCTTATTGTTATTAACATTAAACACATAAACAATATCAATTGTTGGTGGGCTAAAAATGTTTGAAAAAGCATCACAATTGAAAAATTAAAGACAGATAATATGCCTATCAGTGATATTAAATTGTGTTCCGACTTATCTGAATTCAAGCCATTTCTGAAATACTTAATATGAATATAGAGAAATATCAGTAAGGTCATTAAGCCAAAAATTCCTGTCTTAACATATATATCAAGATATTGATTGTGTGCATGATTCATTCCTGCAGACATATTTTTAACATCATTGCGTATAGGGTCTATTTTCCCATCAGATATTTGTTCCTCTAGTTTCTTGTTAAAATTATCTAAACCAATGCCATAAAAATTATTTTCCTTAACCATATTGATAGAAGCTTTCCAGATAGATAGCCTTGGAATAATACTATCCTTATGCCTCCAATGATGGCCAGAATCTTCAGTAATGTAGTTATACGTAGACTCATAAATATTAGTTATTCGATTAAATAACGGAGTAGTGAAAAAAAATAAAATTAATATTAAGGGAATTAAAAACAATGGTTTTTTATTAGTCCATAGCAAAGATTTAGATTTAGTAAATAATAAAAATAATATAAAAAATATTATTATTAGAAATAATCCTCTTTGGCCTGTTAGCATCCAGCCAACCATACCAATTGAAGATGAAATATAAAGGAAGTATTGAAAAAACCGATGCTTATTAAAATAAGCTGTTGACATCATAGAGGTTAACGAGAAAAATAAAATAATTGTTCCAAAGACAGAAGAACTGCTGGAATAACCAGCAACAGGCCCGCTTATATATAAATATTGAAAAATTGCTGATGCCCCAGATAAAAGAGATGCAAGACCCAT
>Ga0209709_10002707_pt1 | contig 15172 bp, 15 predicted proteins | sample ArcticOcean_MG_C_2_FD_187435 | JGI IMG/M metagenome (GOLD analysis project Ga0209709, IMG submission 187435) | Marine microbial communities from western Arctic Ocean - ArcticOcean_MG_CB4_136 (SPAdes) (version 2) | ecosystem: Environmental > Aquatic > Marine > Oceanic | place: Arctic Ocean... | reverse complement strand
AGAAGAAGTTAGTTCAGTAACTGATTTAAAGAAACTGTTATCAACTCCCATTGCTTTCATAAGCTCTTCCATGGTTCCTCTTTGACCTGAACCCGGATTACCTATGTTAACAACTTTACCTTTAAGACCTGCAAAATTTTTAACTTTTGCTTTTTTTCTAGCCCAAATTTGGAATGGTTCGTTATGAACTGAAAATACAGCTCTTAAATCGCCGTACTGTTTCCCTTCCCATTTACTTGAACCGTTATATGCATGAAATTGCCAGTCTGACTGGGCTACACCAAATTGAAATTCACCTTCTTTGATTTGTCCAATATTGTAATTAGACCCACCAGTTGATGGCGCTGTACATCTGTACCCCTTAGCAGTACCCTTTTTTCTCCCGTGTTCAGCACTTATTGCTGATTTATGCAACATTTTACAAATTGCATTACCAGTTTGGAAATAAACTCCAGTTGGTCCTCCAGTTCCTATTGTAAAGAACTCTGCTGACTTTGCTATTGTTGCCAATGGCGCAGACACAGCAAACATCATTAAAGCTCCTGCAATAGTAGAAATAATTTTTTTCATTATTTTCTCCTTATATTTATTATTTTTTAATTATTAACAATTAATTGATAATATAGAGTATCAATTTTATCTGTAATCTAATATCTAAAGAGAGTTCGACCACTCTTTTAATTTTGATGTACCCTCGACTACATTTGGTGCATATTTTTTTAAATCATCAGTATCTAGAATTTTACTACCTACAGTATTTTTTAAAAAATTATCTCCATTAAAATCTGTATAACTTAGTCGTGCAATCATTTTTTTTTCATCTAAACCAAAATCACTACCAGGTAATAGTGCTACACCAGTTTTATCTAAAATATCTTTACACATTTCTGAAGATGAAGAAAATTTTGCATTTATAAATTCTGGAAATAAATAAAAACCCCCTTCTGGTTTTGTTATATTTACAACATTTGATTTTAAATTTTCATAAACATGCATGCCGGTACTAAATAATATTTTTTTCACTTGTTCTAAATAAGAAGAATAATCTCCTGTATACGCCTCTACAGCAGCATACTGTATAGGCGCACTTACTGATGTAAAAGATTCGCTGCATAATATTTTTAAGCTGTTTTGGAGTTCTGCTAAATCATTTGGTACTGCAAAAAACCCTAACCTCCACCCACCAGCTCCACACCATTTACTTAAACCTGTGCTAATAATAGTACCTTCAGGATAAAAATTAGAAATAGATTTATATTCATTATCAAAAGTAAGGTTAGAATATATTTCGTCTGAAAGTATAATTAATTTATGTTTTTTTGAAACTTCAGCAATTTCTTTCAAATTTTTACAAACTGTACCTGATGGGTTGTTTGGGGAATTTAAAAGTAATAGTATTTTTTTATTTTCTATACTTTTTACTTTATGTTCAATTTGTTCAGCTGTTGGAAACCAATTTGTATTACTTGAAGTTTGTATCCAATGTACTTTATTTTTAGCTATAGAGGCTTGTGGTTGGTACGAAACCCAGCTTGGTGCTGGTAATAAAATTTCTCCTCTGAATGCAATCTGTGTTAAAAGCATTAATTCTTTAGTGCCTGGTCCAATTATAATATTATTAGATTTAAAATTACTATTGTTTTTATTATTTAAATGATTTGAGATTGCTAATCTAAGCTCTTCAAGTCCTTGCATAGGTAAATACTGATTTTTTTTTGCATTGTTTTTTAATGCTTGAACAATGTTTTTAGGAATAGGAAATGGAGACTGCCCAAAACCAAACTTATAAATTTTTTTTCCTTTTTTTTCTAATCTGCTTGACTCCTCATTGATCGCTAAAGTAGCAGAAGGTTTTAAAATACTAATTTGATCTTTTATAAATTTATTCATCTAATTCTTTAATATTTTTAAAGCATTTTAAACTATCTGGGTTTGCTAACACTTCCAAATTTTTTATTTCCTCGCCTTCAATAGTTTGTTTTACAGCCAATTCAACAATCTTTCCATTTTTTGTTTTTGGAATTTCTGAGATTGATATTATTTTTGCAGGAACATGTCTTGGTGAAGCGCTGGATCTTATTTTTATTTTAATTTTAGATTTAATTTCTTCTGATAAAAAATACCCCTTATTCAGAACTACAAATAATATAATTCGAATATCATTATTCCATGACTGCCCAATAACAAGGGATTCTTGTATTTCTTTGAATTTTTCAACAACATTATATATTTCTGATGTACCCAGTCTAACTCCTCCAGGATTGAGTGTAGTGTCAGATCTTCCAAAAATTACAAAGCCTCCATCATCAGTCACTTTTGCAAAATCTCCATGATGCCAAATATTTTTAAACTTTTCAAAATATGCAGAACTATATTTTTTATTTTTATTGTCATTCCAAAATTTAATTGGCATTGATGGGAAGGGTTTTTTACAAACTAGCTCACCTTTTGTATTTTTTATTGGTAAGCCTTTTTCATTAAATACATCTACATCCATACCCAGCCCTCTATTTTGAATTTCACCAGAGATTACAGGTTGAAATAGATTTCCTAACACAAAACATGATACAATATCAGTTCCACCGGAGATCGAGGCCAGGTGAACATTTTTTTTAATATTATTGTATACATATTGAAAACCATCTTTAGATAAAGGGGATCCGGTAGAACAAATAGTTCTTAAACTTTGTAGATCATAATTTTTTTTTACTATTACTTTTTTATTATTAAGAGCATCAATGTATTTAGCACTAACACCAAATAGAGTGGCCTTTTCTTCGTTTATAAATTCAAATAATAAATCATCTTTCTTGTACATTGGAAAGCCATCAAATAGTAAAATTGTAGCACTAGCCGATAGAGCACCAACAAGCCAGTTCCACATCATCCATCCGCAGGTAGTAAAATAAAAAACTCTATCATTTTCCTTAATATCAGAATGTATTTGTAGTTCCTTGTTGTGCTGAATAAGTGTTCCTCCTATTCCATGGCATATGCATTTGGGTTTGCCTGTCGTTCCACTAGAATAAAGTATGGCCAAAGGTTCATTAAAATTTAACATTATATACTCAGACTCTTCTTTTATCTTTTCTGCGATTACTTCACTCCAATCATATGTTTTGGTTTTAATATAACTTTTTTTTTCCATTTTTGTTTCTGGATAAGGAACAATCACAACTTTTCTAATTGAAGGAATTTTTTTAAGTATTTCATTTAGCCTATCTAAAATATTTATTTTTTTTCCATTATAAAAATATATATCACCAATAAATAAAATTTTTGGGTTGATTTGTGAGAATCTATCTATAACTCCTGTTGTCCCAAAATCTGGTGAGCAGGAAGACCATATGGCTCCTAGTGAAGCAGTACTAATATAAGCTATCACAGTTTCGGGGATATTAGGTAAATACGCTGCTACACGATCACCTTTTTTAATTCCTTTAGATTTCATCCACTGAGAAACTTTAGCAACATTTAAATTTAAATCTTTCCAGGACAAAACTTTTTTATTTCCATTTTCACTCTTAAATACAATAGCATCATCTTCATTATTTTTTTTTAAGAGATTCTTGGCATAGTTTAACTGTGAATCTGGAAAAAATTTATTTTTAAAAAAAATATTAGATTCTTTAAGTATTGTACGGCCTAAATTTCCCTCTATTTTTGTAAAATCCCAAATTGATCTCCAAAAAAGTTTAGGGTTATCTACTGACCATTTCCAGATTTTATTGAAATTACTGCCTGCTTTAATTTTATAATTCCCTTTAATAAAGTTAGAGTATTTGATTAAATTAGTTTCATTTAACTTTTTACTATTAATTGTCCATAACTTCTGAGTTTTCATAAATCTACTATTCCAAAAAAATTAATATTGAATTCTTTAATATTATGCTAAACTTATTTTTCAATAATTTAAAAGGAGAACTTTTGTTGAGGTGATTCGGACTTGTTTTAATCATCTTTTGTTCCTAATAAAAATCTAAATATAGTGTATCAATAAAAACTAGATACAATTTATGGAAAATAATTTAAAAAGAATTACCGCTATTTTAGGACCAACTAATACAGGTAAAACTTATTTAGCTGTAGAAACAATGTTCGAATATGAGAGCGGAATTTTAGGATTCCCTCTAAGACTCTTAGCCAGAGAAGTCTTTGATAAATGCGTTAGTAAAGTGGGGGCAGAAAAAGTAGCCCTTATTACAGGAGAAGAAAAAATAATTCCTAGATTTCCAAAGTATTATATTTGCACCGTGGAATCTATGCCTCAAGATCTTTTGGTAGATTTTGTCGCAATAGATGAAGTCCAGATGTGTACAGACCACGAAAGAGGCCACATATTTACAGATAGATTGCTAAATGCCAGAGGTGAAAAACTTACTATGTTTCTAGGTTCACATACTATGAAACATATAATTACTTCTTTGGTTGATGGAGTTGAATTTGTTAATAAAGAACGTTATTCAAAATTAACATTTAGTGGCTATAAAAAAATATCACGTTTAAATCCAAAAACAGCAATCATTGCTTTTTCAATTGATGAAGTTTATACAATTGCAGAATTAGTAAGAAGACAAAAAGGAGGAGCCGCAATAATCATGGGCTCATTAAGTCCCAAAACTAGAAATTCACAAGTAGAACTTTATCAATCTGGAGATGCAAACTTTCTTGTAGCAACTGATGCAATTGGAATGGGAATTAATATGGATATAGATAATGTTAGTTTTAGCAATTTAAAAAAATTTGATGGAAAAAAAACTAGACGTTTAAATTTAAATGAAATTTCCCAAATTGCTGGTAGAGCTGGTAGACATATTAATGATGGCAGCTTTGGAACAACTGAAAAGTGTGAAGATTTATCATCTAGCGAAATAGAAAAGCTAGAAAATCATAGTTTTGACAAGGTAAATATAGTTTATTGGAGAAACTCTAATCTTAATTTTGAAAACCTAAATAATTTAATTCACTCAATAGAAAAAAAATCATATAATGATTTTTTAAAAAAAATTCATGAATGTGAAGATGAAAAAGTTTTAAAATTTTTAATAAAAAATAATAATCTTACTAGAATAGAAAATAATAGAGATATTATTAAAATTCTATGGCAGTGTTGCCAAATACCAGATTTTTCAAAAAAAGCTTATGGAAGCCACATAGATATAGTAAAAAAAGTCTTTGAATTTTTGATATCTAACGATGAAAAAGTTTCAAATGATTATATGAAAACACAACTTAAATACTTAGATAAATATGATGGAAATATTGATACTTTAACAAATAGAATTTCAAATGTCAGAACGTGGTCGTACGTTTCTAACAAAAAGGATTGGGTAGATAATTCTGATTACTGGGTAGAAAGAACAAAAAATATTGAGGATAAATTATCTGAAAAACTTCACCAAGAACTTATAAAAAGCTTTGTTGATAAAAGAATAAGTGTTTTATCTAAAAATTTAACACAAGATATTAATTTAGTAACAGAAATAAAAAATGAAAATGAAGTTATTATTGATGGTCAATACATAGGACGATTAAAGGGTTTGAAATTAGAATTAGATCTTAGATCTGGATCGTTAAAAACTGATATAAAATCTCTCAAAAAAGCTGCACGGCAAGCTATAGCGCCTGAGTTAATGCGAAGAGTTAATAAAATAATAAAAACTGAAGATTTAAATCTTGGTGATGATCATAAAATATATTGGATGGAAAACCCTATTGCTTATATTGTGCCAGGGAAAAATTATTTAAATCCGAAATTAGAAATATTAGTTGATGAAGCTGCTGACTTAGAATCAAAAGAAAAGCTAAAAAATAATTTAGAACATAAACTACAAAAACTTATTACGACCGAATTAATAGATCTAGTAGAACTCAGTCAATCTAAATTAAAAAATAGCTACTCTAGAGCTCTATGTTTCCAGCTATATGAAAAAAATGGCGTGATGAAAAGAGAATCTATAAATGAAGTATTAAAAAATATTCCAAAAGAAGAAAGGATTAATCTAAGAAGAGTTGGAATTAAAATTGGAAGATACCATATTTTTCTTCCTAAAATGCTAAAACCAAATGCGGTAAGTCTTAGAGTAAAATTATGGAAATTATATTTTCCAAAAGAATTAGAATATAATATTCCTGTATCGGGTTTAAATTTCTTAAAAAACGAGACAAAGGAAAAAGGGAAATTTATGCTAATATGTGGTTTTGAAAATTTTGATAAGTTCTACATTAGAGTTGATATTCTAGAACGACTTTTTCTACAAATTATTAATAATACTGAAAATGGATTATTTAAAATTGATTCTAATATGATAAATTTAATCGGATGCAATAAAGAAAATTTTTATAAATTACTAGAATTGATGCAGTATAAGCGTAAAAAAGTTAATAAAGCTAAGGAAGAGTTCTTTAACTACCAGCCAAAACATATAAAAAGGGGGAAGAGTCCTGTTGTAAAAAAATCAAATAAAGATACACCTTTTGATAAACTTGCAGAATTGAGATTACGATAAATGTTTAATAAAATTTTTAAAAAAGAAAAAAAAATTACCGTTGATAAGAATGTTTTAATAGCCGCATTGCTGGTGCATGCCGCAAAAATTGATGAAGTTTATACGGATGTTGAAAAAATAATAATTAAAAAAGCTTTAATAAATCTAGACCTAACAACTCCAGAAGATGCCGAAGGTTTGTTGGTAATTGCTGAAAAAAAAGAAAAAGAATCTAATCAAATTGTTGAATTCACTAGAGAAATTAAAAAACAAACAATAGAATTTAAACTTAAAATAATTGAAATACTTTGGAAAATTGTATATTCAGATGGCACTAGTGATAACTATGAATCGAACTTAATTAGAAGACTTTGTGGGTTATTATATATTTCAGATAAAGAGAGTGGAGAAATTAAATTAAAAATACAAAATTCAAATAATTAGAATATGACTTATATTGTTAATGACAAATGTATTAAATGTAAACTGATGGATTGCGTTGAGGTTTGTCCAGTAGATTGTTTTTACGAAGGTGAAAATTTTTTAGCTATAAAACCCGAGGAATGTATTGACTGTGGTGTTTGTGAACCAGAATGTCCAGTAAATGCAATCGAACCAGATACGAACGACAATACAGAAGGGTGGGTTAAATTAAATACAAAATTTAGTGAGATTTGGCCAAATATTACAAAAAGGAGAGAAGAAGATGTTCCAAAAGATTGGAAAAAATGGGATGGTGTCAAAAATAAAATAAAGCACTTAAGTGAAAATCCAGGAAAAGGAGATTAATTATAAATATGGTTAAAAAAAAGAAAATAAAGAAAATAAAAAAGATAAAAAAAAATCAAAAAATATCACCTACAAAAAAAATAACTGGACAAAAAATATTTAAATCAAATGAGGAAAAAGTTGAGATTAAAAAGATAAAAAAACAAGCTAATGAAAAAGGAATTTATAGTATTAAAAATTATGTCGTTTATCCAAAACATGGTGTTGGTAAAATAATTGCAATCGAAAAAGCGAAAATAGGAAATATTGATATAAATTTTTATAAAGTTCTTATAGAAAAAGAAAAATTAACATTAAGCATACCTTTAAATCAACAATCCCACTTAAGACCTGTATCAAGTATAAATCAAATTAATAAAGCAATAAGTATTTTAAAAAGTAAGCCAAAAGTAAAAAGAACTATGTGGAGTAGAAGAGCGCAAGAATATGAGCAAAAAATAAATTCAGGAAAACTTTATGAGCTAGCAGAAGTTGTTAGAGATTTAAATAAAAAGACTGACGTAATAGCTGAACAGTCTTATAGTGAAAGACAACTTTTTGAAAAAGCGTATGAACGATTAAAATCTGAGTTTGAAGTAGTGCTCGGCGACAAAGTTAAGTTAAAAATGGATAAAGCACTCAGACGTGAACAAGCTGTAATTCCAGATGGTGAGCCAACATTACAAGCTTCTAAGTAAAAAAAACGCCCCCCTTGATTAATTATCAAGGAGGGCGCAATACTTTTTAAAAAAAGTTTAACTTATCTTTTTCTTCTTTTTTTTGCTTTTTTCTTCTTTTTTGCTTTTTTTCTACGTTTAGCCATTTTATGCTCCCTTTTATGTTTAACAAAACAAATCAACAAGTGATTCGTTTATTAATTCAAGCTTTATTTGTTTTTTTACTTATGTCAAACATAAATTATGTTAACAAATTTTATAAAAAATAATTAAAAATTAAAAATTTATTTATTTTTTCTAGTTAACAAATAAACAAGTAATAACAATGTCTTTTTGCACTTAAATTTTTTTATTTTTACTAATTTTTATAAAAACTTTCTAAAATTTTTTTATATTTTATAATAACTTTGCTTCTCTTCACTTTCATTGTGGGTGTTAACAAACCATTTTCAATTGTAAAACTTTCTTCAATTAAGTAAAATTTTTTTATTTTTTCAACTAAAGTTAGATTATTATTAATTTTATTTACTATTTCATCAATTTTTTCTTTTTGTTTACTAAATTCTTTGCTGGGAACAATAAGTGCAACTAAATAATTTTTTCCATCTCCATAAACCATAGCCTGTTCTATTTCTAAAGAGTTTAATAGTTGATTTTCAATTTTTGCTGGAGAAATATTGTCTCCACCTGCACTAACTATTATATCTTTTTTTCTATCCGTAATTTTTAGATATCCATCTTTTGGATCTATTTCACCAATATCTCCAGTATACAACCATCCGTTCTTGATCACTTGTTTTGTTTCTTCTTTTTTATTCCAGTAGCCCAACATTACATTTTCTCCTTTAATTAATATTTCACCATCTTCAGCTATTTTTACTTCGTTGCCTTTAAATGGTGGCCCAACTGTTTCAACTCGAATTTTATTTATTGGGTTGCAACTAACCACCGGCGACGTTTCTGTCAAACCATAACCTTGTAAAGTCGATAATCCTATGGCATTTAAAAATTGGCCTATTTCTCGATCTAATGCACCGCCACCAGACACAAAAGCTTTTAAATTTCCACCAAACTGCTTTTTTATTTTTTTTCTAACTAATATGTCTAAAATTAAATTTATTAGCTTTTCTAAAATACTCATTTTTTCTTTTAAAAGCTTTTTTTTCCCCAGCTTAATTGTAGACTTAATTAGTTTTGCCTTAAGCCCTTTAGCCTTTTTCATATTCACATTTATTTTATTATAAAGATTTTGATAAAATCTTGGAACAGCTGTCATTATCGTAGGTTTAGCTTCTGAAATATTATCTAAAAGTTTTTCTATTTTTTCTGCGTAAAAAACTTTTGCCCCAACTGCAATTTGTACAAATTGAACAGTATGCTCATATGAATGGGATAGTGGAAGCCAAGTTAAAAATATTGGTTTTTTATAGATTAATGGTTTTAAAATTTCAGAAGCACCTTCTAAGTTATTTAATATTCCTCCATGACTTAAGATAACCCCTTTGGGATTTCCTCCTGTTCCGGATGTATATATTATACAAGCTGGTGAATTTCTCTTTATACTTAAATTTTTTATTTTTTCACTTTCTTCTAATTTTTTTTCATTTATTGATTTAAAACTTAAATATTTATTTTTATAATCAACTTTTTCTATTTCATCAAAAGTAATTATCTTTTTTATAAACGATTTCTTCTCAATTATATATTTCAATTTTTTATGCATTAAATTATTCGAAACAATAATTATAGAAGGTTCGCAATCCTCTATTAAATATTCATAATCTTTTTCAGTATAAGTAGTATACGCTGGCACTGTAATTCCGTTTGCTAACATTATTGCGATATCAGAAATTAACCACTCAGGTCTATTTTCTGAAACAAGAAGACATCTGTCACCCTCTTTGATGTATTTTTTTATAATCTTTGCGAATTTATAGATACTTAATGATGTTTCTCCCCAAGTAAACTTCACTTTATTTTTTGGATTAAGCCATTCTAAAAAAACAGCTTGATGATTTTGTTTTTTAGCCTGGTAGAAATATAAATCTATTAAACTGTTAAATTCATTTAATTTCATTTTATTTTGGTGGGCAAAGAGAGAATCGAACTCTCACAGTATTGCTACTACAGGATTTTGAATCCTGCGCGTCTACCAGTTCCGCCATTCGCCCATTCATCATATTAGTTAATGTTCACGTGTATATTATGTTTTAAATTATTAAATACGCAACTAAATTTATTTTTATCTCTCTAGGTACAAGTCTAGCACAAGTTATCCTGCAATTTGTGGGATAATAATCAAACCCAGAACCAAGATCCCTAAAAGCTTTTTCATTAAATTATCTTACAATTTCATTTAATTCGTTCGATTCATAAACTATTTTTTGATCATGATTTTGAACAATAGCTACCATAGCTTTAACAACATTTTTAGCTTGAATAGGTTTATATTTTTTTAAACTTCCTAAAAAAAATATAGATAGAGCTTTCATTATAAATATACCAACACGTTCACCCAATCTAAAAACCTTTCGATTTCCAAACAAAATAGATGGGCGAATTATTGCAAGTTTTGTAAAATTTAATTTATTTAATTCTTCTTCTACCTGACCTTTGTTTTTTAAATAAGAACTAGAACTATTTGGATTGGCGCCCAGTGAGGAAACATAAACGAAAGACTTTACTGAATTTGATTTTGCTATTTTTGCAGTATCTACAGGAAGATTGTACTCGATCCTTCTATATTCGTTCTTATCTGGAGTGTCTTTTCTAGTCGTTCCAATACAAAAAAAACAATCGTCTCCTACAATTGAATCCTTGTGTTTTTCTAAATGATTAAAGTCAGTTTGAATGACCTCTGCTTTTGGATAATTGCTATTTGGAACTGAACGAACAAATAATTTTATCTTATTATAATTATTGTTTTGAGTAATAACATTTAAAAGCTCATTACCGATCAATCCAGACGAGCCAAATACTAATGCAGTTTTCATTTTCGTTTATATTAACTTTCCCATTTAACATTAAACATTACCTCATTGCGACGAAATGGTGGAAGTGTCCAAGGTGGATTATAAGTTGCTTTAATTGCAAAACCATTTATTAAAATTTTATCTTCTAGAAGTTTTTCATGAAGAATTTTACTATATTTTGTAAAATTTTTATCAGAAGATCTGCCAGAGTATTTTATTACCGCAAAGTATCCTTCTTTCATTAATGTAATTTTAACATCTGAATTAGATGGAATGGGAGTTGTTTTTTTATTGAATTTTGAAGGAAGATAAAACTGCATAAAGGACACATTATTTTTTTTCGTTTGTGTAACTGGTGTTGTCATTTTTATCTTTTTAGAAGAATTATTAGCTCCTGCAATATAATTAAAAAGCTTTCTAAAAGTAGTATTGTCCTTATCATTAATTGCTTGAGCTACTAGGCGTTCAGAGTACTTTCTAATTTCATATATTTCAGTTTTATGAACAATATCAAATTTTACTTCTTCATTTGCCATTGTAGCATTAGTACTTAATAAAAAACCCAAAACCAAGATTTCTAAAAGTTTTTTCATAGCACAATTTTCACAGTTTTTTTTTGCAATGTCTACTGACACAATGGCATTTAATCTCAGAAAATTTAAGTAAAACCTATTATGGGTCTTACGTACCTTGAAGTTGTTTCCAGTAGTTATAAAAGATTAATATGTTTTTTTCTTTTTTACCTAAAATTAAAAGTTGCCCATGCTGCAAAACAATCAACGTAGTAAAGGTAAATGGGGTTGCCTATGAAAATAAAATTGAAATTTTATCTGAATGGATGCTAAAAAAAATTTTCCATTGCAATAAATGCAAAGTAGAACTAGGTTTGTTTCAACATAAATCCACTAAAATAGAAAATTTAGTTTGGATAGATTTTATTAGATGTGAAGATTTTTACAATAAAGATTTGCATAAACTACAAAAAATCAAAAATAATTTGTATGAAGAACAAAACAATATAATAAAAAATGAAAAAATTAAAAAAAAATATTATGCCATAGTAAAAAAAATTATAGATATTCAAAATAAAATTAGACTAAACCAGACAAAGCTGAAAATTAAAGTTAAAATTGAACAAAGAGGAACATTAATTTAAAATATTTATTAAATTAAGCCTTTTTTTGCTAGGTGTTCCTAATAAAGACCCTTTAAAACTAAACAGACTGAGAAATTTATAACTATTTCCATAAATTAATATTTTTAAGTTTTAATTAAATCTCCTACAGCTATCTCTCCGTCATCTAATATCTCGCATCTGAGTCCTCCTTTATGCATAAATTCTTTTATTATATTGTTTTGCTTGAGCTTTTCTTGTAAATATTTGCATGGTCTACACAGATCATGAGCTTTAACTTTCACTTTTCCTATTAAAAATTCTTTATTTAAAAAATCATTAAGTTTAATACCTTGAGTAATAATGTTTCTTCTAAAACTAATTGGCTTAAAAGATGTTCCTGAAATTTTATTGTAATAATTAATATTTTCAAATTCTATAAGTGTAATTTGACGTCTCTTGTCATTGTTGACTTTAAAATGTCTATCACCTTCTAAACCTTTACCAGCAAAAATTTTAATATTATTAACATTTTTCATCTCACCTTTAATATTGTCTGAAATTCCTATTTCAAAAACTTTAGCCATAATAAAAAATAGTATAGGGTAATAAAAGAATATCAAATAAAAAATGATTAAAAAATTATACGACTCATGTATTGCTTGGGCAGGGCATAAAAGTGCTAATTATATTTTAGCTATTATTTCTTTTTTAGAAAGTTTTATTTTTCCAATACCTACGGATGTTATGATTATTCCTATGGTGATATCAAAAAAAAAATTCTTAAAAATTTCAATAATTGCAATAATATTTTCAGTATTGGGTGCACTAGTAGGATACTTAATAGGTTATCTTTTCTTTAACGAAATAGGAATTAAAATTTTTGAACTATTCGGTGGTAACAACGCTAATATATTTAAGGAAAAACTTGCTTCTGAAATAGGAATGTTTGCTGGAATAGTGATTTTATTTATTGCTGGGTTTACTCCCTTGCCATTTAAAATAGTAACAATAACTAGTGGGTTTGTTCATTTTAATATTTTACTTTTTATTATAACTTGCTTTATTGCAAGAGGTTTAAGGTTTTTTTTAGTTGCATACATTACTTATAAGTTTGGTCCAAGAATAGAGCCCTTTTTAAAACAAAAAGGGAGTCAACTTACTATAATAATAGCTATTATAATTATTGCAATATCTGCTGCATATTATCTATATATTTAATTAAATAATGTCAAAAAAAAATAATATATTTTTAATTTTAATTCTATTAGTAATTTCGCTTTCCTTATTAGGTGCATTTTTTATCGAATATGTTTTAAATCACAACCCGTGTAAGCTTTGTATTTATGAAAGAATTCCATATATTCTTTCTATTTTATTAATTATTGAATTTTTATTTTTTAAAAAAAATGGAAAAATTACTTTATTAATTTTAGCTATAACATTTTCTATCAGTACAGTTTTGGCCTTTTATCATTTTGGTATAGAACAAGAATTTTTTTCAGAACTCTCTATGTGTAATATTAAAAATACATCAGAAGCTTTATCAAAAGAAGAGCTTTTAAATCAACTTAAGCAAAATAACGTAAGTTGTAGAGATGTTACCTTCAAATTGTTTGGCTTGTCGCTTGCTTCAATTAATACCATTTTTTCTTTTATTTTAAGTGTTATATTTCTTAAATTGTTTTTAAATTATGAAAAAAACTAATCTAAAAAAGCTAGAAGAAATTATAAGAGTTGACCATGCGGGGGAGAGAGCTGCTATCAAAATTTATGAAGGGCAATTATTGGCTTTAAAAACCGTTAAACAAGATGATTTTTTAAAAAAAAAAATTGAAGAAATGAAAGAACATGAAAAAGAACATCTGGAGTATTTTGAACAAGAGATTCAAAAAAGAAAAATAAAACCTACATATTTTTTGCCTTTGTGGGATTTGATGGGTGTTACTCTTGGATTCGGAACAGTTTTACTTGGAAAAAAAGCCACTATGCTGTGTACTGCTTCGGTCGAAGAAGTTATTGAAGACCATTACCATAATCAGTTAAAAATATTAGAAAATGACGAGAAAGAGTTAAAAGAAAAAATTGAAAAATTTAAGAAAGACGAAGCAAATCATAAAAATATAGCATATGAAGCAGGAGCTACAAATAAAGGTTTCTATTCGATAATGAATAACGTGATAAAGACTGGTTCAAAAATTGCTATCGCTATTTCAGAAAAAATTTAAAGGTATTAAGGTAGCAACTCAACATCCCAGTATAAATAATCCATCCAACTTTCATGTAGAAAATTAGGTGGAAAATTTCTTCCATTTTGATGAAGGTCGTCAACTGTAGGTCGAAAAGGTTTCTTTTTAAGATGCATTCCTGATTCTCTGTATAATCTTCCTCCTTTTTGTACATTACAATAAGAACAAGCTGTAACTACATTATCCCAATTTGTAACACCACCTTTTGATTTTGGAAGAAGGTGATCAAAAGTTAAATCTTTTTTATCTCCACAATATTGGCACGTAAATTTATCTCTAAGAAATACATTAAATCTAGTAAAATTTGGATTTTTAGAAGGCTTGATAAAATTTTTTAACGCTATAACACTTGGTAAACTCATCTCAAAAGATGGGCTTCTTATTTTTCTTTTATAATTTGATACAATGCTTACTCTATCTAAAAAAACAGATTTAACTGCATCTTGCCAACACCATAATGAAAGAGGATAATAGCTTAACGGTCTGAAATCTGCATTTAAAACTAATGCTGGACATTTCTCTAGTGGTATTTTTTCAGAAGAAGATATTATCATAAAAATAAGTTAACGGATTAGAATTAAATTTGCAAGAAATAGTTATATTAAAAAATTATTATTTTAAAAAAAATTTTTTTTTAGAAATTCCAATCCTAAACTAGAACCTTCAACAGGTATTTGGTGGTCACAATCTTTAAATATTTTAGTTTTTATTTTCATGCCATGTCTATTTAAATATTCTTTTGCTTCTAATAAATGTACTGGTGAAACAATTTTATCATTATCTCCATGCATTAAAAATATTTTTGGTTTTGAATTTATATTATTTGCTAAATTTTTTTTATTTATTATTTTTCCTGAATAACCAATCAAACTATTAATTTTTTCTTTTTTTTTTAATCCAACTT
>Ga0209709_10002705_pt1 | contig 15178 bp, 16 predicted proteins | sample ArcticOcean_MG_C_2_FD_187435 | JGI IMG/M metagenome (GOLD analysis project Ga0209709, IMG submission 187435) | Marine microbial communities from western Arctic Ocean - ArcticOcean_MG_CB4_136 (SPAdes) (version 2) | ecosystem: Environmental > Aquatic > Marine > Oceanic | place: Arctic Ocean... | reverse complement strand
GCTTGACCGTCGAGTACTTGCCGACTTGGCAGTGCATGACAAGCCAGCATTCGGTGCGGTCGTCAACCATGCCAAAGCCGCCCTTGCTTAAGCAGGACCTTGATTAGAATATAGGGTTAGTTAATAGTTTAGGCTGGTTGCAGTTTGCAAGTAGTGCCAAAGCTAATCGAATAGGGAAAGGGCTATAGCTCTTTCCCTATTTTTTTATCAGTAATAAGATAGCCGACTCAGAATGATGTGGTGACCGATAATGATTGAACTGGAACAGATTGCTAACGAAGCCAAATTCTCCATCGCAGCCGCGACTGAGTTGTCGGTGTTGGACGATTTGCGTGTTGAGTACATGGGCAAGAAAGGCCGCCTCACTGGGCTACTTAAAGGCTTGGGTGGGCTATCTAACGAAGAGAGACCTGCTGCAGGTGCCAAGATTAACGAGGTTAAGCAGACCTTACAGGCACAGATTAATGTGAAAAAAGAGCTGCTGGAAAGTGATGCACTCAATGCCAAGCTAGCGGGTGAGACTGTTGATGTGACCCTGCCGGGACGCGGTGAAGAGATGGGTGGTTTGCATCCAGTGACTCGCACCATGGAGCGCATTGAAGCATTCTTTACCCGCATTGGTTACGATGTTGAAACCGGCCCTGAAATCGAAGATGACTACCATAACTTCGAGGCGCTTAATATTCCGAGCCATCATCCAGCGCGTGCCATGCATGATACTTTTTATATTGATCCCACCACGGTGCTGCGCACCCACACCTCCCCGGTGCAGGTGAGAACAATGGAAAAGCAGCAACCGCCGATTCGTATTATTTGCCCGGGCCGCGTCTATCGCTGTGACTCAGATATTACTCACACCCCAATGTTCCATCAGGTCGAGGGTTTGGTCGTCGATAAAAACATCAGCTTTGCAGACCTCAAAGGTGTGATTGATCAGTTTCTTAAAGCTTTTTTTGAGGCCGACTTGCCGGTGCGGTTTAGACCCTCTTATTTCCCATTCACTGAGCCATCTGCCGAGGTGGATATTCAGTGCACCAACTGTGGTGGTGAAGGCTGCCGCGTATGCAGTCAGACTGGTTGGTTAGAGGTGATGGGTTGCGGCATGGTGCACCCCAATGTATTTGAGAGTTGCAATGTGGATACCGACAAGTACACCGGTTTTGCTTTTGGCATGGGGGTCGAACGCCTGGCCATGCTGCGCTATGGCGTCAATGATTTGCGATTGTTTTTTGAAAACGATCTGCGTTTCCTTAAACAATTTTAAACTGAGGTAACCTATGAAATTCAGTGAATCCTGGTTGCGAGAATCAGTCCAGACAGCGATTACAACCGACGATTTAGTGGCTCAAGTTACTATGGCCGGTCTTGAAATTGATGCTGTGGAACCTGCAGCGCCGAGTATTTCAGGCGTGGTAGTCGGTGAAATCATCTCGGTTGAACAGCATCCAGATGCGGATAAGTTGTGTGTCTGTCAGGTCGCCGGCAATGGTGAAGTGGCACAGGTTGTCTGCGGCGCACCGAACGCCCGTGTCGGCATTAAAGTGCCATTTGCGACCGTGGGTGCCAAACTCCCCGGCGACTTTAGTATTAAAAAAGCGAAGCTGCGCGGTGTTGAATCCTTCGGTATGCTCTGTGCGCAAACTGAACTCCAGTTGGGTGACGACGACGACGGCATCTGGGAACTCCCTGTCGATGCACCTGTGGGCGTCGATCTTGTGCAGTATCTTGATCTTGATGACAATATTATTGAAGTTGATTTAACGCCCAATAGAGGCGACTGCCTAAGTATCCGAGGTCTTGCTCGTGAAGTAGGGGTGCTCAATCAGGTCACAGTCACAGAACAAGCCTGCGGGCCTGTCGCTGCGACTACTAATGACGCGGTGAATGTAGCATTAGAGGCTCCAAACGCCTGTGCGCGCTATGTAGGACGCATTATTCGCGATCTTGATCTGAGTCAGCCAACACCTCAGTGGATGAAGGAAAAATTGCGACGCAGTGGTGTTCGCAGTCTGGGTCCTGCCGTTGATGTGACCAACTATGTGTTGCTGGAGTTAGGCCAGCCGATGCACGCCTTTGATCTCTCCAAGATAGACGGAGGTATTGTCGTGCGCATGGGTCGTGACGAGACCTTAACGCTGCTGGATGGCTCTGAAGTCACCGTGACAACGGATACCCTAGTAATTGCCGATCAAAGTAAAGCGCTAGCCTTGGCAGGTATTATGGGCGGTGATGAGTCTGCTGTCGGCGAAGACACGACCGATATTTTCTTTGAAAGCGCCTGGTTTAATCCCCTCGCGATTGCGGGTAAAGCCCGCAATTACGGCAAACATACGGATTCATCCCATCGCTTTGAGCGTGGAGTTGATTCTCAGCTGCAGTTTGCGGCTATTGAGCGTGCCACGGCGTTGATGTTAGAGATCTGCGGTGGTAACGCAGGTCCTGTGGTGGTTGAAGAGTCATCCGAAAATCTTCCCAAACTGGCTACCATTACCTTGCGTGATCAGAAGCTTCGACAGCAATTGGGTGTTGCAATCCCTATGGCAGAGGTCGACGACATGTTGGTCCGCCTTGGGCTCATGTTGGTCGAACGCAATAATGCTGGCTCAACATGGGTGGGGCCTAGCTGGCGTTTTGACATAAATATTGAGCAGGATTTGGTTGAAGAAGTCGCGCGTATCTATGGCTATAATAACTTGCCTACCTCGACGCCGACTATGGCTCTGGCCTTAGAAGCCAAACCTGAAACCATTCAGGGTCTGGCGGCCTTTAGGCATAATCTTGTTGCCAAAGGTTACCAAGAGGTCGTTACCTACAGCTTTGTGGATCCGGCCCTACAAAAAATAATTGATCCCGATCTGGCGCCTGTGGCACTGGCTAATCCGATTTCAGGGGATATGGCAGTGATGCGCACCAGTCTTTGGTCAGGGTTGCTGCAAACGGCAGCCTATAACCTTAACCGCCAGCAGAGCCGCGTGCGTATTTTTGAGGCCGGACAATGTTTTGTTCCCGATAAAGACGGGCAGGTTGACGCGATATTAGGGCTTGCACAAAACATGGCTCTGGCGGGATTGATCTGTGGCGCTCGCACGCCAATGGGTTGGACAGCGAATAAAGATAGAGTCGATTTTTATGACATCAAAGGTGACCTAGAGTTACTGTTAGGGATTACTGGGTTGGCCGCTGAGTTTACATTTGATGCCAGCACGCATCCGGCACTACATCCTGGTCAGAGCGCAGCGCTGTCACGTAATGGCCTGCATGTCGGCTGGGTAGGGCAGTTGCATCCAAAAATCCAGTCTGACCTGGGCATTAATACGGCGGTTTATCTGTTTCAGGTCGATGTAGATAAAATAGCTAAAAGCAAGCTTCCAAAACATAAAGAAGTCAGCAAGTTTCCAGAAGTTAGTCGTGATTTAGCGTTTTTTATCGACGATATCATCCCTTCTTTTGATCTGGTCTCTGCAGCCAAATCGGTCGCAGGTGACCAGTTAACGCATTTAAAGTTGTTTGATGTGTATCAGAGCAAAGACCTTGAAAATAAAGGAAAAAGTATAGCATTGGGCTTGACGTTTCAACACAGTTCGCGCACTCTTAATGACGAAGAGATCAATCAAGCAATAGATCGAGTAGTTGTAGAACTCGGTAATAAGTTTAAGGCTGAAATCAGGGGCTGACTTTTGTCAGGTCTTTCTTAAAGTCTGAGTGTAGGTGTTAGAAAATGGGTGCGTTAACAAAAGCCGATTTGGCAGAAATGTTGTTCGAGGAACTTGGGCTCAACAAGAGAGAAGCCAAGGAGATCGTTGAGAAGTTTTATAGTGAAATCTGCACTGCCTTAGAAAACGATGATCAGGTGAAACTCTCAGGATTCGGCAATTTTGAGCTTCGCGATAAGAAAAGTCGACCGGGTAGAAACCCCAAAACCGGCGAAGAGATACCGATATCCGCGCGACGGGTAGTCACGTTTAAATCTGGCCAAAAATTAAAGGCATTAGTAGAAAACTATGCTGGAACCAAGTAACAATAACCAACTTCCCACAATCCCGGGAAAGCGCTATTTCACCATTGGTGAGGTTAGCGAACTCTGTGGTGTAAAGCCGCATGTGTTACGTTATTGGGAGCAGGAATTTCCCAGTCTCAGTCCGGTAAAGCGGCGTGGTAATCGTCGCTACTACCAGCGTATGGACGTCGTGTTAATCCGTCAAATCCGCTCATTGCTATATGAAGAAGGGTTTACGATTGGCGGTGCGCGTCAGCGACTTGACGGTGAGGCGAAGCAAGAGCAGACACCCCAAAAGCAGTTACTTGACCAAACTATTATAGAGTTGGAAGAGGTTTTGTCGGCCTTGACTGCCAATTAAAAAGTACCTAATGCGGCCTACTGTAGCCTAGGCGTGGCCTATGCAATTCACTTCGCTATAACTTAGATGCCACCCAGTCGATTCGTGATCAGGCTCGTGACTGAATAGGCACCTGAGATATCCCGTCCAAAATAGAACACCCCCAAATCGCGTTCCGACAACAAAAGCCAAGCCACTAATCTCTAGCGGAGAACATCCTTTAGTCACTGTTACAGGCCTAGCATTTGAGTGGGCAAATGGAAGCGCAGGATGGTTTGCTCGCCTAATAGATAGGACTTACACTTAGGATAGTCGCGCTGTGGCGGGGCTATCTGATGCGAGAGAGCGTTACAACAGCTCAAGAACGAGTGCAGCAAGGATCAAAGGCTATGTTTGGTTTAGAACCGATTATTTTTTGGGGCTGGCTTTTCTTCATTCTTTATATGGGGTTAATGGTTGGTTTCGGGTTCATTGCATGTTGCGCGTGCAAAATAGCGACGATTTCGCCACCGCCCATTGAGGCTATGGACCAGTGTTTTTAGCATTGGCTATGACCGCGACTGCGGCCTCCGGCGCCACCTTCCTCGGCATGCCTGCTCTGGCATACTCTGCAGGAATATCCTCTCTATGGCAGCTGCTGTATCCCTTTGGTGTCTATATCGCTGTCTGGGTGAGTATGGTCGCTATCCTGCGAGGTGGTGAGGCATTTGGATCGCGGACAATTGCTGAATACCTTGGCGATCGCTACAAATCAGACGCCTTAAGACTGATGACCGCGGGTTTCTCGATGTTACTATTATTTTATCTGGCCGGGCAGCTTCTATCGGGTGCCCTTATGTTTTATAACTTGCTCGCGCTTGAGACCGTTCCCGCCCTGATAATCACAGCGTTCATGCTGATGAGTTACGTGGCCATGGGTGGTGCCCATGCGGACATATTGTCTGACTGAGTTCAAGGCGCACTGATGCTAGTGCTAGCAGTGTTCGTGTTATATATGTTTTTAACCGGTTTTAGGGTTAAAGAGGGCGGCTTAGAAGCGGTATTTGCACGACTAAAAGCGCTAGATGCCAAGTTGCTCCAGCCGATACATGAAACCCATCAGCTATTTGATTCTTATTAGGACTTTTTGTCGATTTTTATCGCGCATTTGCCTTTGGGCCTCCTGCCGCACATTGGCAACAAGCTGTGGGCCTTAAAAAGCGACAGGGACCAAACCAAATTTATTAGTATCAGTTTTGCTTTTGGGCTGCTGTTACCGACCATTGTTTGCGGTGGCTTACTCGCATGGGCCATCTTAGGTGATGTTTTACTGGCCGAAGGCAGCCATCCCAACAATGCGATACCGGCATTATTTATCGCTATCCTGCCGGCATGGGCAGCTGCGCTGATTGGGGCGGGGGTTTTGGCCGCGGTCATGTCAACGGCTGATGGTTCAGTGGTGTCCAGCGCACAAATCTTTGCCAATAATCTTTTTCGCCGCACGATTGCTCCAAAAAAACTGCCCAATGCGAGCCCCCTAGAGCTGGATAGGATCTCATTAAATATTAGTCGTATTGCCACTATATTGATTTTGATGGGAGCCACAGGCATCGCCTGTTGGACACGTGATATGAATATTGTGTTGCTGCTCTGGATCGGCATTGGGGGCTTTATGGCGGCGATTGCTGGACCAATGTTTTTGCGCATTTTCTGGTGCGGCGGAACCCGCGCTGGTGCGCTGCTGGGGTTTATGGTCGGCGTTGGTGCGTTCTCGGTATTAAAGGCTGGGCTCATTCAGGGCGCCTCGTTCGATGGCACTCTGGGTATCTATGTGGGATGGCTGCAGCTACAGTCATTTAATCCCTATGCTTGTATGACCCTCGCATTGGCCTGTAGGGTTGTTGCCATGACGCTAGTGTCTCTGTTTACAGAGAAGCTAGATGACAGCCACTTAAAGCGAGTTTTTGGCGATTAATATTTATCCCAGCCAATGACATGGTCAAAGGCCCACATCTCTTACAAAGGTCGTATAAACTGGCTTGAACAACCTATCAACCCTGTCATTCTATTGGTTTGACAGGGTTCAATCACTTAGTGAGCATCAATCATGAAATACTTTCGGCCCCTTTACCCTTTTCTGCTGGGATTAGTTTTCATATTAGGGACCAGCACATTTTACGAGCTAGCCCTTCTCAACAGTTTGGGGCAGCTAGCGCTTTTCACCCTAATGGTATGCATACCCATTTGGCGCACTGGCCGCATGAGCTACGTGGATATTGGATGGCCCTGGGGTTTAGTATTAATGGGTGCCATCACTCTGTGCTTTAGTGAAGGGTATTGGCTACGCTCACTTATTGTCAGCACTGTGATGATTTTGATTGGGCTTCGTATGGGCTTAGGGGCTTTGAAAATGTGGCGTCTGGGCCTATTTAATAAAGAATTCTCCAGATATCAATATCAACGCGTAGTCTGGGAAAAAGAGGGCAAAACCAATATGCCATTAGCCTTGCAGGTAGACGCAATTGCTCAGGGTTTAGCTAATACCTCATTTTTGGCGTTCCCCATTTTTATTGTTGCCTCAAATAGCAATCCATACTTTTCAGCGCTAGAGGTCGTGGGACTGGTTATTTGGGTGCTGGCATTTGTGATGGAATCCATCGCCGACTTCCAGAAGACAGATTTTCTTAAAGCCATGAAAAAAGCGGGCAAGCAGCGTCAAGTGTGCAACATTGGCCTGTGGAAGTACTGCCGACACCCGAACTATTTTGCAGAGTGGATGGTATGGAATGGCCTAGTAATCGCCGCGATTCCATCTTGGCTGTCACTGGAAGGGGTGGAAACTGACCCAGTATGGTATCTGCTAGGGGCAGGGCTTCTGCTTGCTTCTGGCTTTATGTACGCCTCATTAGTGTATTTAACAGGCGCGGTGCCATCGGAGTATTATTCCGCACAGAAGCGACCAGGCTATACAGACTATCAACAGCAGACAAACCGATTTTTTCCTGGACCCCGAAAAGGTTTTTAGCATACGGCTGATCAAACATTGTTGAGTTAGACATCACAAAATCAAAAACGGACGGTATCATTCATGCTGCTAGCTGTTATTGCTAATACGAGAACTACTTTGGAGTTATTCGATTTTTAGGTAGCCATTGTTTAGCTAAATCTATATAGACATAACTAGATAAAATTTGAATCCATAAACTTGTTATTTGTAAAACAACCCTGATAAACATGACCATTGGCAAATGTATATTTGCCTTGCCCCATTCTTTTACCATCTACAAAATCGCCCTTATAAACGGCTCCGCTGGAGTAAGTTGATTCCCCTTTTCCGCTTCTTACGCCTTCGACCCAATCTCCCTGATAGGCCTCCCCATTGGAATATATATATTTGCCTTGCCCCGATCGCTTGCCCTCTATAAATTCACCGTGGTACGTATCTCCGTTGGGATATGTTGATTTCCCATTGCCTGTTCTTGAGTCATTTAGCCAATCGCCCCGATACACATGACCGCTGGTAAATGTGTATTTTCCCTTACCTGTTCTTTTACCATTTACAAAATCGCCCTGATAGACCTCACCATCTGGGAATGTGTATCTTCCTTTGCCTGTTCTTTTGCCATTTACAAAATCACCCTGATACACGTAACCATTGGTAAATGTATATTTTCCTTTACCAGTTCTTTTGCCATTTACAAAATCACCCTGATATATGTCGCCGTTGGTAAAGGTGTATTTTCCTTTGCCTGTCCTTTTGCCGGTTACAAAATCACCTTGATAGACCTCGTCCTCGGAAAATATGTATTTTCCTTTCCCAGTTCTTTTGCCATCTATAAAATTACCATGATAAACGTGGCCATTAGAAAATATGTATTTTCCTTGCCCGGTTCTTTTGCCATCTACAAAATCACCCGTAATGACATCACCGTTGGAAAATATGTATGTCCCTTGTTTCATGTCACCGCTTTTAGATAAAGACTCTAATATTTGATCGGATCGAGTTTTACCAAATCCCTTGGCCCCAAAGAGTACAATGCGACCAAACCAAGCCTTTACAGCGGCGGCTGTTAACTTAGACATCAAATCTTACTCACCTACATTTATGGTATTAAAAAATCATGAGATATAACTACCGTATTTGCCCGAGGATGGTACCGGATTGAAATCGACAGTTACGGATTAAGTATAAACAAAAAAGCCCCGAATAAAAGGGCCTTATAGGCTCAGTTGATGACGGTCAAAATCTTAGTAAGCTTAGGTTTAATGAGTATTGCAGCGTCCCTTACTTCATCAGTACGCCGTCTTTGTAGTTTTCTTTGATCATCAAATGGCCGTGTTCGGAGTATTCCTCCCTGACTCCATCTAACACTCCATCTTCAAAGTTCCATCTAGAACTCAAGTTACCACTTTCGTAGTAAGTCTCGCTAACCCCATACTGGCCTCCATCTTTGAAGCTCATTTTTTCAGATAATTCGCCATTTTCGTAGAAGAACTCACAAAGACCGTCCTCTTTTTCGTCTATGTAAATTGCTCTCATCTCTAACTGACCGTTATTATAGAACTGCGTAACGATGCCAGTCATGAGCTCATTCGTGTCCCGGGGGTAACTTACGCTGCACCTACTGACACCAGACCCAGTAAGGACCTCGAGTTCCTGAGAGCAAGAAGCCAGAAGAAAAAAATACAATAATCATTATTTTCATCATTGTGTAGACTGTACTCCTGTATTGATTTAATTCAAATCAAGAATGATAAGAATGGGTTATAGGCCACCTTAACTATTAAATCTCGTTATCAACAGATGGCCGTATGAAGTTAGAGAAAGAGGTTTTATCCCACTGGAATGAAAGGGGGGAGGAGGCTTTAGATGCATCGCTTATCTGCTAGTGTGACATGATCCATGTAAAGTTCTAGAGTCGACAATAATCTGCATAGGCCCTATTTCCCTGAAGGCTCAGGCTGGTTCTCGCCCCAGTTCGCTCGATCTAGTTCTGATTTGGCAATATGGCCTATTCAGTTATAATTAATTAAACTAAAGGAACTTTACTATGAAAAAAACTTATAAGCCCATTGTTGGGAGCTTCAATTGTTGTCCTCACAATGTCGTGATGTGCGATGATAAAGATTAAGGATGACATTATGGGTAACGTATTCCTCGATCAGATTCCAATTGAAAATAGTGTGTCTGGTGCATATATGGCATCAATTGGCCCATTCCTTTACAAAACCCACTCTTGTGCAATCAAGCTCTGTGATTTGTTCAAAGGTAATCATTTGAACCATTGCTCCTACCCCGAGAGGTGTTGCACATCCCGCTAACAAAGCTACTATATCGAGGTCAAAGTCGGGCCTTGGGTGAATTGGACGACTGCAGTGTCCAAACTAAAACGCTAGTAACCCCAACAGGCGTGGCCTACAACGTAATTGGGTAAGGGTTTCGGGACAGGATTCAGATGAACAGCATCCGCCACAGCGCCTCAGAAAACGGCTATATTGCCTACTGGTAAATTTCACCGCTCAGAGACTATTAATATGATTATAGTGACAGCAAAACTTACCTTCGCTTCTCAGACTGATCGAGACCGCGTAGTCCAATTATCAATACCAATCCAGCAAGCGACGAGAGTCGAAGAAACTGGCTGCCATACATACTGCTTCGCAGCTGATCCCTGTGATCAACTAGATATGCAAGTGTACGAGCTATGGGAAGATAACGAATCACTAGTGGCTCACTTTGAGCATAAAAACTACCATGCGATGCTTGAGCTATTCTCAAAAGTAGTCTTTGTAGAAAGCACTAACTGTGCGTATCTAACCGAGAGAAATGAGCCTGTGTACGGACCTAACTTCTCAATAAAAAGCTCTTTTTTTAGTTGATGGAGCAGGCCCTAGCCGCAGTTTTACTGTCAATACTTTTTTCAAACGTGACCCTAAAAATAGTAATATTAATCGACAAAAGAGGCTTAATTGACCTGATGAAGATGAATAGAGTAATTGATGTGCATGCACATATAGTCTTTCCAGAAAGTATGGGGAAGGCCGGCAGCTATGGCCCTGAAATGGGTGTCGATTCCAATGGGGTTGGCTTTTTCCGCTTCGGTGGATACAGCATGAAACCGATGGACTACCGAAATACAGTTTTTATGGACCTCTCTATGCGAGTCGATGGTATGGCTCAACACGGTATCGATTTACAGCTACTATCTCCCAATCCTCTGACACTATTCCATCATATAGGGGCTGAAGAGGCTACTATTTTTTGCCAGATACAGAATGATGCCATGGCTAAACTTGTTTCTCAATATCCCGATAAATTTTTAGGTGCTGCAGCCTTACCGATGCAGGATATAGGTGCATCTATAAAAGAAGCGGAACGAGCAATAAAACAACTAGGTTTATCAGCTATTTATATAGGCACTAACCTTCCTTATGACCTCGATGACCCATGCCTAGATGAATTCTATACGGCAATTATTGCACTCAATGTGCCACTATTTTTTCATCCTGCATCAACAGGTGGAATCTTTGGTCCAGATGATGCTAGGTTAGCTCGCTTCGATATGACCTTGATTCTCGGCTATGCCTACGAAGAAACAATCGCCGTCGCTCAGTTGGTGCTAGGTGGAGTATTAGATCGCCATCCCAAGTTGGATATTTGCTTATCCCATGGAGCTGGAGTAACCGCCTATCTAATACCAAAGTTTGAAGGCTGGGCTAAAGTTCGTGACTGGGCTCCCGACTCCGTCCAAGAACTAGGATTCACCCAAGTCTTGAAAAAATTATGGTTTGATGCGCACGTCTCCGGAACGGTACAAAAGCAACTATTAATCGATTCGGTGGGTGCAGATCGTTGCGTTTATGGAACTAATTTTGGTGGGTGGGATACGCCGGCCAAAGCCGACGAGTTTGCTAGGAGTTTGACAGTTAACACGGAAAGGCTGCTGCGCTTAAATAGACAGTAAGATTTTATAATAATCTAGTTTGGAGTAATTCATGTCACAGCAGGTAATATTTACCGGTGCTAAGTTATTTATTGGTATTGATGAATCAGTAATCGAGAATGGAACGATTTGGCTAGATGGGGAACATATAAAGTACGCAGGTACTGCAGATGGTCTCATAGGTGTAGGCGCCTCGATCAAATGCGTCGAATTGAAGGGTCAATTTGTTATGCCGGGCATGACCGAGTGTCATGCGCATCTATCATTTACCGACGCTAATCCCTTTAATCTGGGAGCTCAAAGTCCAGAGGAAGCTACACTAACTGGGATCCGCAACGCGCGTATGATGCTTGGATCTGGATTCACTTCTGCCATTAGCTTTGGAAGCATACACAAAGTAGATCTTGCGCTTAGGTCAGCGATAAATAGTGGTTCTATTCCTGGACCAAGACTAGCTGCGGCAGGAAAAGATCTTGGTGCCACTGGAAGCACAGTTGACTCAGGGGTGTTTGACGGATTAGCACACGTTGCCGATGGCCCCTGGGCCGTTAGGAAGGCAGTTCGTGAGCAGCGCAGAGATACCGTGGACATTGTTAAGATTTTTATCGATGGTGAAGGAGTTTGCGAACATGCTACGCAACATGAATTGTCGTTTCAGGATGACGAGGTAGCTGCAATAGTGGATGAGGCACATCGACATGGAATGCGTGTCGCTTGCCACAGTAGGTCTGCGGCTGGCGTAAAACAGGCCGTTCGATCTGGGGTGGACTTCATTGCCCATGCAAACTTTTTGGATGAAGAAGCGGCAGATATGCTATATGCGGCTCGTGATCATGTCTATGTCGCCCCAAGTATCATCTGGGAACTCGGGCTGATAGAGCAATGCGAATCTTTAGGCTTATCAAGCGATTGGGTCAAGCAGCGTGGTTACGAGGAAGAGGTGGAAGCGAGTATCAAGTCTGTCAGGATGATGCTAGACAGAGATATTCGTCTAATGGTAGGGGGCGACTTTGGCATTTCGGTTGCTCCGCATGGTACATATGCCAAAGATCTTGAGGTATTTGTCGACACGTTTGGTATGTCAGCCGAGAAAGCGCTGTTATGTGCCACTCGTGATGGCGGCTCAGCATTCGATCGATCAAATATGGTAGGCACTCTTGAAGCTGGAAAATATGCTGATTTGTTAATTATTGATGGAGATCCGATAGAGAATATTAAGGTCATGCAGGAGCATAGTAAATTTTCAGCAATTATAAAAGGTGGCTTGATCTACCGGGGCTTAATTAATGATGCCGACTTTACAATCTCCCCTGATACGATTTTGAGCAGCTGAACTTAGCATATCCTTACTGTTAAGCATAAAGAACCACTAATCAATCATAAATATACATGGCTATTGTTTCACTTGAGCAGCCCCCCGCGGCCTAAAAGTTCGTTTGGATTACAGGGCTAAGACTTTAACGCTTAGACAGTGATACAGCGTTGTCTGTAGTTAACCACTTTATTAGCACGTTACAGCGTCCCATTGTCTGCAGACACGACGCCTTTGTTTGCTATGTTAGAGACACAGGGACACTGATCTTACTGATGGCTGGTTACTATAGAATCCTAATGGGTGACAACATCTTTATGAGGGATATTTAAAGTACATTCCAAAAAGTTCTCTGCACCACTAACAGATGCTATTAACAAATGCTTTGAACAAGATATTGAAATATTAACTCTTGGTGTTTGGAGCGCTTTAGTTGGAAAAGAAGGGGTTAACGAATTTATTGATATTGCTACAGTGGAAAAAGATGCTGGTGACGCTGAAGCTTTATTGACCGTGCTATGGAAGTAATGTTGGCGACTTGGCAGGAGCATTTAGATGGCGTGGGGGCTAGGGTGAAGGTAGAATTGCCTTGAGTGCAGTTAGCCTAATCTGTCTAATTACAGCAGGCTGTGACCAATTTGGTGAAGGAGCTAGTGAAGTAGAAGCTGATTTAGCGTGATCATTTGAAAATAGACACTCCCAGGACGCTTAATAATCTATGGTTTTGACTTAAACAACTAAGAAATGGAACCCTAATGCGAAACAACAAAATTTCCCTTCAAGGCTTAGCTCACATTGGGGAGTTTATCGGTGGAATCGCGATTATTATCTCCTTAGTTTATCTTGCAATGCAGGTGTCAGACAGTAACCGATTGCTGCGTAGTCAGGCGCATTATAATGCTTTAATGCTGGCACAGGGGCCAGGAGCCATGATGGTCCAAAATCCTGAATTAAGTATTCTGGTTGGCCGATGTCAAGCTGGCGACGATGACCTTTCGCCTGCAGTGTTAGCGCGCTGCAACCAATACGCTCTAATGGAAATCAATGGCTGGGAGTATCTATATTACCAGCACTTAGACAACTCTATACCCCCTCAATTATGGCTGGGTTCAGATGCCTACTACCGAAATGAAATCCAAACTAAAGCCGGATATGTAAAATTTTGGAAGGATTACCACATAGCGTACGCAGAGCCATTCCATAGTTATGTGGACGCGTTTTTTCCTGAGGAAAGTGATCTTTCACCTCAATAATTTCTCACCTCGATCTAGCCCTGATTTGACTTCAGCTATGGTAATTAATTTATCCTCGAAATTAGAAAGAATCCCGGGATACCTCAATACTGTCACTAACCAGACCAAAGCTTGCATTAACGATTGAAACCAGAAGCTGGTAAAAATAACTGGGCCAAATAAGTCTTCACCGAGAATTATGTGGTATAAAATCACGCCGCCTAAGTGGGCGCTGAGCGCTAATGCACCGAGTATACTAGTTTGGGGGATAGCGAATAGAATTCCAGTTGTTAGTTCACCCAATCCAAAGCACCCATCGACTCATGAATTCGACCTTTGCCAAAGGATTGATACCCTAGACTTTGGTGCCGCCGGCAACAAGTAGATTATCCATGCGCTAATACGCATATTTTTAGTTGACTTGTGATTCATGAACTGATGTTTCCGCAATAAGTTTAAAATTTGTATGGTTCAGTAAATAGAGCAGCAAAAGGATACCGCTATCCGTATCAGATGCGACACACCTATGCGAGTAAAGCATTACAGGAAGATGAAGATTTGGGTTACATCTCTGATCAGCTTGGTCATATCGACAAATCGTTTATTTTAAGAACCTATACACGATTCATTAGAGGCACTAATAGTGACGGAGGAGAGAGGCCAGAAAACGCATTTGAAAATGTGGGCAAAAATGAGGGCAAAATCACCCCAGATGCGGCCAAAATAAAAATATAAGACATTGTTTTTATTATGTATTTTGGTCGGGACGGCAGGATTTGAACCTGCGACCACTTGACCCCCAGTCAAGTGCGCTACCAGGCTGCGCTACGCCCCGATTTTGGTTGCGCAATGATACAGGCTAAGCTGTTTTTTGCAACACCTTACCTTGGTGCTTGATTGAAGTGTCTCGTGGTGTCAGTGAAGGCGCCGGTTAGCCGCATGAACAATGCGTCTTTAGCCAGCTAAAAATGTCTTGATAGACTTCGGTCCGATTGGTTTCATTTATCATTTCATGACGCCCGCCCTCATAGAGTTTGAGATCAACCTGCTGGCTGCCTGCCTGCAAGAGTCTATTTTTGAGCCTTAAAACACCTTTACCCCGCTTGCCAACGGGGTCTAAATCACCGGCAAACAGATAGATTGGCAGGCTGGGTTCAAGCTGTGATAGCGCTGTTGGGGCCGATAGCTCCGCTAGACCAGTCAGAAAGTCGTACCAGGATTGGGTACTAATAGCTCCGCCACACCAGGGGTCATCTATGTAGGTGTCGACGACATTATGGTCAGATGATAGCCAGTCTTTTGCGGTACGATTAGGCTTAAAGGCACGATTAAAGGCGCCAAAAGAAAGCTGCTCTAAAATAGGGCTGATATTGC
>Ga0209709_10002704_pt1 | contig 15180 bp, 17 predicted proteins | sample ArcticOcean_MG_C_2_FD_187435 | JGI IMG/M metagenome (GOLD analysis project Ga0209709, IMG submission 187435) | Marine microbial communities from western Arctic Ocean - ArcticOcean_MG_CB4_136 (SPAdes) (version 2) | ecosystem: Environmental > Aquatic > Marine > Oceanic | place: Arctic Ocean... | reverse complement strand
CCCATCTGTATGTTTGCCTGAGAGTTTTATTCCGTCGGCGAGAACTTAATCTCTTTCCAGAGTTAATATGTTACGGTCCTTTTGCCTGAGAGATTCCTGGGTGGTTGCTCCTTCGGCGCTATAATATATTATAGTCTCTCCCGTTTAAGTAATATAGAAAAATATCAGTTTAATTACAACAACAATCTATGTGCCTAAAAAATACATATAAAGCAACTTTTATTAAAGATTATTAGGTCTGTACTCAAAAAATTTAATTCTTTTATTGGGGCCAGCAGTTACAGTTTTTGTCAAATTCTTCTCAGAAAAAATATAATTTCTATCTTCAGCATTATGCCTGGTGTCCTCATCCAAATTAATACCAATAATATAATACATTTTTAACAGCTGTTTTTTAGAATCATGAATCTTTTTAATTAGTGTTTCAAAATCTGCACGGTGTTCTGACTTGTATAATGGTCCATTAAATATAAAGCATTCTACATCTAGTGACTTAAAATCAATATCTAAAATATTTTTATTTACAATTGTTACACCATGATTTTTATTTAGATTTGCTACTTGATAAGTTTCTTTGTCAATTTCATAGCCATAAATTTTAGCTTCAGTAGTATCACTTAAAAAATTAGTCAATCTTCCATTACCACAACCAAGATCTACAACACCTAAAATCTTTTTTTTATTTATAAATTTACAAATTTTATAAATAAAAAAATATGGTGCTGGATAATTGTCTGGTGGCTTAAAAAAATGATTACTTTTTGAATATTTAGATCTATATAAAATTTCATAATAAACAGTTTTAAATATTTTTTTTCTAAACAGAAAAATTGACTCTAAAGAATGCCTTATTTCTAGTTTAATTAGGAGATGATATATATTCATCATAAGATTTTTAATCATTTATCACTTATTAAAATCATCATAATTATATACATATAAATAGTAAAATTAATTAAAAACTATCTTCTAGGTTGTTCCATTGTAACGGTGTTATCTTTTATTTCTTTATTCAATTCAATTTGACAGCTAAGTCTTGAAAATTCAGTTTGAGCTATATCGTTAGTTTCCATAGTTTCTTTTTCATCTTGCTCGACTGGCTTAAGCTTTAGAAAATCTTTTTCATCTATGTAAACATGACATGTTGCACAAATATTATTTCCTTCACATAAGCCAAAATTTCCTGACTTTAGTTTATCCATAACAGCTTCTCTAATAATTATACCTTCTTCAGCTTCTATAGAAATTTAATTGCCCTCTCTGTCTATCAAATTAAAGTTTATCAGCATTTTAATATTTATGATTCATTAAACTATTTATAATGAAATTGCTAATATAGATAAATTTAGGCACTTCTTTTTTTAATTATTGAATAAAATTGCAGTAAAACAGCAGACAAAATAATTCCACCACCAATAAGAGTAAATAATGTTGGTCTTTCGCTGGCAAATAAAAAAGCCCATATTGGACCAAGAACAGATTCGGATAACATTATAACTCCAACCATTGCCGACGAAGTGCTACGTGCTCCAATAGTTATAAATATAAAACCAAAACCAATCTGAAAAAAGCCTGCTAAAAAACCTAAAAATATGTCATTAGGTGAAACCATTAAACTATGCGAATAGTAAATACATACACTTAATCCAATTAAACATGAACTTACTCCAGCAACAAATTGTGCGGGAACCATATCTACAGCAGGAAATTTTCTTACAATCATTATTAAGACTGCAAATGTAATGGGCATCATAAAAGCAGCTAAATTTCCAGAAAGATTGCCTGGTTGCATATCGTTACCTACCATCAGAATAACTCCTGTTATCGCTAACATTATTGAGACTAAAGTAATTGTTGAAATCTTTTCTTTTAAAAATAAGTAACCAAAAATTGCAAGAAATAAAATTTGTAATGATATTATAAAATTAGTATTTGCCACCGATGTATTTGACATTGCATAAACATATCCACAAAACCCAAACGATAATATAATGCCCCCAAAAAAACCTGGCAGTCCAGATTTATAGAAAGAATTTAAAGTTTTTTTTTTATAGGTAATTATTAAAAAAGCTAAGACAGTCAGTGTAAAAAATAGAGATCTCCAAAAAAGAATTTGCCATTCCGTAGATCCTTCAAATTTTTTTACAATAAGTCCACCAAAGCTCAAACTTAAAGCACCCATAAAAATAAGTAGTGGACCGGGAATTTTATTAATTACATTCATTTAAATATTTATTTGTTTCATTCATATACGCTTTAAATATATCCTGAGCTTCTTCTAGGCTTACTTCTTTAAACTGTATTTTTTTTCCAGGTGTTAATTGTGCAACTTTATCTAAATCTGCTGAAATAACTATTGCTATTTTTGGATAACCACCAATGGTTCCATGGTCTGAAAGTAAAATTATTGGCTTTCCATCTGCAGGAATTTGAATAACACCTCTAATCAAACCTTCGGATTTAATATTTGTATTTACTGTATTAATTAAATTGGCTCCATCTAATCTCATACCCATTCTATCAACGAGTCGTGTTACAGAATACTTTTCATTAAAAAAAACATTTTTTGCTTCATTTGAGAAAAAATTAAAATTAGTTCCCTTTATTACTCTCACGATATTATTGAAAGATTCTCTATAATGTATTTTTTTATCAATTATATTTTTTAAGGTTGATTTTTTAATAAAAATTTTTTCATCTATGGAGTATTTTTTTCCATCATTTGGTCCTATTTGAGCTTTTGTATTAATGGAATAACTATTCCATGTTTTTTCTAGTTGGAAACCACCACTGACAGATAAATATCCATAAGCAGAATTTTTAGTTGAAATAATATCTATTTCTTCACCATCACTTAAAATATAATTTTGATAACACTTTCCTTCTTCAATTTTGGAATTATTTCTAATTATATTAAAAAATATGTCTCCTGTTATTACAAAATTAACTTTTCCATTTTTTAACCTTAATAAAGGACCTTGGTATGCAAATTCAATAGCTGGTTCATTTAATGTATTATTAGCAAGTTTATTTGCAAACTTGTAGTTTCTTTGATCAATGGCACCACTAGTAGTTATTCCTATATGATGCAAGTAATGCCTACCAGTATCTTGTATTGTGGTATTTATTCCTGGTCTAAGTATTTCAAAATAACTACTAATCATTAAATATTAAGTACTCTTCTTTAGATATTTGATAGAAAATAACTTTATCACCTGGTTTAATTAGAGCTGGATCCTGTCGCTTTGATTTTTCAAATACTTTTTTAGGTGTGTTCCCAATTATGTTCCATCCACCTGGACTTTCAAATGTATAAATATTTGTAAATTGCTCTGTAATGCCCACTGAACCCTTGGGCACTTTAATTCGCGGTGTTTCCAATCTATCACATCTAATTTTTTCATTTAAATTGCCTAAAAAAGGCATTCCAGCAATGAATCCAGTCATATAACAAAAGTATTCTTTATCAAAATAAAGTTTTAAAATTTTTTCTTTAGGTAATTTCAATTTTTTAGATAATCTGTCAAAATCTAATCCGTATTCATTGTCACAACATACTGGAATTTTAATTTCTTGATTTTTTCTTTTAATACTTTTTTCAACATCTAAATTTTCAATTATTTTTTTTAACTTTGAAAAATTTGTAATTGATAAATCAAAACTTATGATCAATTTATTGTAAGATGGAGTTAGATTGTTTATACCTTCAATTTTTTCTTCCTTAACTAAATTTGTTATATAATCAAAATAATTGATAACATTTGAATTTATCAATCTATTAACTTCTGAGCCAAAATCACAATAAATAGCTGCGTCACCAAGATTTGATATATTTTTAATCATGCTATGTTATACTAGAGACTTAAGACTATGGAAATTAATATCAATTGTGATTTAGGAGAAAAATCAAAGTTTCATTCAATTGTGAATGACCCTGAGCTATTAACTATTGTGAATTCTGCAAATATTGCCTGTGGATTTCATGCGGGTGATAAAGAAACAATGGAAATGGTCATTAAAATTTCTAGAGATAATGGCGTTAGCATTGGCGCCCACCCATCTTTTAACGATCCAGAAAATTTTGGTAGAAAAAGAATCAACTTAAATTCATTAGAAATTAAAAGATTAATTATTCAACAATATGAAATCCTTCAAGATATTGCACTAAAACATAATGAGATAGTAACCCATATCAAGCCGCATGGCGCGTTAAACAATATGGCATGTGAAGATTTGGAATTAGCATCAATTATAGCAAATACAATTAATGAGATAGATAAAAATATTATTTACCTCGTTCCTACAGGATCAAAGATGGAAATTGCAGCTAAAAAATTAGGTATGAAAATAGCATGTGAAATATTTGCTGATAGGAATTATGAGGATGATGGTACTTTAGTCTCAAGATCAAAACCTAATGCAATAATTACAGATCCTGAAATTGCAAAAAGGCATGTGTTCAATATGGTGAAAAATCAATCTTTAAATTGTCTGAGTGGAAAAAGAGTGCCTTGTGAAATTGATTCTATATGTATACATGGTGATAATATAAGTTCATTAAATACAGCAAAATCAATAAAAAGTGATTTACTTAAAAATGGGCTAGAATTAGTGCCATTGAACAAAATGAAAAAATTTTTATAATAATGATTAAAAAATACTTAGTCATAATTTCTATATCTTTACTATTTAGTAGCAATATTTACTCAGCTGAAAACAGCGCAGCAGAAACAAGTGTATATAAAAAAGGTAAAGATGATTTGACTCACTTAATAGGAAAAAATAGTAATTATAAAAGAGGTGTTGATGCATTCAAACAAGCAAAAAAATATGATAAAAAAAAGAAGAAAGAAAAATCTCAAAAAAGATATGAAGATGCTATTAAATTTTTTGTTCTAGCAAATAAAGAGCAGCCTAATGATCCCAATATACTCAATTATCTTGGATTTTCTTATCGAAAAGTTGGTGACGTCATGATGGCAGAAATTTATTATACTCAAGGTTTAGAAATAGACCCGAAACATATTGGTATAAATGAATATCTTGGCCAGCTTTATGTTGAAACAAATAGAATTGATAAAGCAAAGGATCGTTTAGAAATACTGAAAAATTGTAAATGCAAAGAATTTGAAACACTTAGTGCGTCAATTAAAAAAGAAATCTCTAAATATTAATATCTGCTAATATTTATTGAATTATTATAGATTTTCAATATTATAAAAAAATCTTGATAGAAGAATTCGTAATTTTAACCCAAATTATCTTTATTGATATTATTTTAGCTGCAGATAACGCAATTATTATTGGCTTAATAGCTGCTAACTTTGTTCCAAAGAATAGAAAGCAAATAATCTTGTGGGGTGTTGCCGGAGCTTTGGTTTTTAAAATTATTTTTGCACTTTTCGCAACATACTTATTTGAATTTTATTTTATAAAAATATTGGGTGGACTTTTATTAATTTGGATTGTTAACGATTTACGCAAAGATTTGGCTGAAATGAAAAATAAGATTAAATCTCCAGCAAAAAAATCTAAAGAACCATCTTATATTCAAAGTATTTATAAGGTTTTGTTTGCAGATATCACCATAAGCTTTGATAATGTAATTGGTGTGGTTGGTGCTGCTAAAGGTTATTTTGGATTTATGATATTTGGGCTTGTTCTCTCCGTTATTCTGACTGGAGCCTTAGCTACATATTTAGCAAATTATATTCAAAAAAATATCTGGATTGCATATGTTGGTTTAGGATTCATTTTAATTGTGGCAATACAATTAATCATTGGTGGGTTAGTTGATTTAGAAATTTTAAATATAAATGAGCAGTTTAAAAAATATTTTTAATTGATTTCAAAAATTTTACCAAAACCTCTAGTTGTTTCTTTATTGTTAATACAATTCAGCGTGTCCCAAATTAGAGTTTGATTACTTGAAAGCACAGTTATATTCAGTTTTTTTTCCAACATCTCAATTATTGATAAAGCTGGTAATGCTGTACATGAAATAAACAAAACTTCAGCTCCATTTAAATCCATTTTTGAAAGAACTTCATATAGATAATTAGCGTCTACTTTTCCTATATCTATATCTGACTTAATATCAAAATAAGAATTAGCAGTAATTTCAAAATTTTCTTTTTTAAAAAAACCTAATACTTCATCGTTTAATTTTTTTGAATAAGGGGTAAAAATTGCAACTTTACTAACATTCAGTTTTCTTAGTGCTTTAATTGATGCTGTACTCGGAGTTGTAACTATAGATTCTGGCTTTGCTTTTTTTATTTTTTTTTCGATAGCGTCATATCCTGCAGCAATCGTTCCTGAAGTGCAGCCATAAGCTATACAGTCAACTTTTTCATTGGGAAGAATATCTTTTGTTATTTCTGTGACTTTTTCAGACATCTTAATTAAGTTTTCTTTTGTTAATGGATTAAAGCATTCAATTCTATTAACAAAAAAATCTATTTTTTTATTCTTAATTATCTTAATAAAATCTTTTTCGATCATATAATCACTAGCAAGTGCTATAAGTCCAATTTTCGGATTTTGATACTTGTTAAATTTTGGGTTTATTTTCTTTGATTCCATAATATTTTTTAAATGAATAGAATAAATATATTGATTATTTAATCTAGTTAATTTAACATATTGTTATAAGCGATACATAACTCGTCGTTACTTGAAGTTTAAAAGATACTAAAGAATACGAAAGTGGGATCAGTCGTCTTTAAATTTAATTATTTAAGGAGGTTTGAATGAAATTTGGATATTTTTGTAACACTACTAACTGGGATCATAAACCATATGATCAACTATTAAACGAGACAAAAGAAATCACAACTTTTTGTGATGAAAATAATTGGAATTCAATTTGGTACACTGAACATCACTTTAATCATGAAGGTATGGAGTCTTGCACAAACCCATTAATGATGGGAGTAGATGCCGCTGCAAGAACTAAGCAAATTAGAATTGGTCAAGCTTGTAATGTAATTACATTTCACAATCCTATACGTCTTGCAGAAGATATTGCCTTATTAGATCAATTGTCAGGTGGTAGAGTTGATGTTGGTATCGGCAGAGGAATATATGGAAGAGAAGCTATAAATATGAACAAAGAAGCTGACCTTAAAGATCAGGCAAAAAATTTTAGATTATTTGATGAATCATTAACCATAATGAAAAAAGCATGGACAGAAAAATTTTTTAGTCATAAAGGTGAATTTTATAACTACCCTACTCCTGGATTTAGTTGGCAGCATGATATGAGTCCACCTAGTGAAGAATTTCTAGACACAAAAACTAATGAAATTAAAAAGATTAGTATTGTACCAAAACCAAAACAACAACCTCATCCCCCTATATGGCAAGTTGTTGATGGAGCAAGATCGATTGAATGGGCTGCTCAAAATGGATTAAATACTATAATGTGGATTCCAACCGTTAAAGCTTTAAAGGCTAGATTTGAAATTTATAGAGAAGCTAAATCTAAAGCTGAAAATAGAAATGTCCCACTTGGAGAAGGCATATCTTTGGTTAGAGACATGTTTGTTGCTGAAACGATGGAAGAGGCTGAAAAATTAGCTGGTGAACATATTATTAATTATATGAAGTGGGTTTGTCATTGGAGAGGCTTGGGTAATCACATGGATCCAGGAGAAGAGTTGCCAGAAACAAAACATAAATTAGATTTACTTAATTATGATTTTCTTCATAAAAGAAATTTGTTATTTGGAACACCAGAGTATGTTGTGAATAAAATAAATGAGTTAAAGTCTGAGTTAAATTTACAAAACCTTCAAGTTTGGTCTAATTTTCCTGGAATGGATCATGAAACTTCCATGAGAAGTATAAAACTGTTTAATAATGAAGTTATACCAAAGATTAATTTAGATAATTCAAATATAGAAAAAGCAAGTTAATGAAATTAGAACTTAGAAAGCTTACAAAATTTGTAGATAAAACTTTTATTGAAGGCGGTAAAGAAGCTAAAGAACCTGTTCTACTTGTTTCAGTTGCAGCTGTTTTTAAAAATCCATGGAATGGAAAAGGTTTTGTTGAAGATTTAAAACCAATTATTTTAGACTTAGCACCTAAGTTGGGTGATATCTTGGTTCCAGAACTTATAAAAGAAATTGGATCCTCTGAAAAGATTCTAGCTTACGGTAAAGCTGGCACTGTTGGGCTTAACGGTGAAATTGAACATGCATCTGCTTTTATTCACACTTTAAGATTTGGAAATAAATTTAGAGATGCGGTTGGTGGGACTTCCTATTTAAGTTTTACTAACATCAGGGGTCCTGCAGGATCAAAAATATCTATTCCCATGATGCATAAAACAGATTCTGGTCTAAGACCTTATTATTTAACTCATGAATTTACTATACATGACGCACCTTTTGATGATGAAATCGTTATTGCTATTGGTGGAGCCTCGAGTGGCAGAGCTCATGCTAGAACTGGTGACAGATATCAGGATATGAAGGAAATGGGACTAGACCCAAAATAAATTAATGTCTCACAATTTTGATCCAAATCAAAATTATTATTCATTCATTGATAATAATAACGATCCATTAGTTTTCATTCATGGTGTTGGGCTAGATCATAAAATGTGGGAGCCTCAAATTAACTCTTTAGACAGTCATTCAATAATTACTTATGATTTGTTAGGTCATGGTAAAACACCTTATAATAAAGGTGAGGTCACACTAAATGATTTTTCAAACCAACTTATTTCTTTATTAAAATTTTTAAAAATAGATAAAATTAATCTTATTGGATTTTCTTTAGGATCATTGATAGCACTAGATTTTGCTTCTAAATTTCAAGATAAGCTAAAAAGTCTTACCGTAATAGCAACAACTTATAAAAGAACGGTAGAACAAAAAGCTTTAGTTGTAGAAAGGTTTGAACAGGCTAAGTTAAAAAAGCCTATTTCAAAACAAGCACTAAGAAGATGGTTTACAGATAAATATTTAAAGAACCATCCAGAAATTTACGATCATTTTATAAAAATTTTAACAAAAGATAATAAAGATCATTTAAATTTTTTAAAAGCTTATAAACTATTTGCCTATCATCAAAATAATATAGATATGATTAAGAATATTAAAACTAAGACCCTTGTGATGACAGGATCAGAAGACATGGGTTCAACAGTTGAGATGTCAAAAACTTTGTCTAATGATTTAATAAACGCAAGTTTTGCTGAGATAAATAATGGAAAACATCTTTGTAGTATAGAGTGTGCAGATGATGTTAATATGAATCTTAAAAATTTTATTAATAATTAGATGACAAAAATTCAAAATTTTAAAATGTATATAGATGGTCAGTGGGTCGACTCAGAATCTGGGAAAACTATTGAAACTTTAAATCCAGAAAACAATGAGGTTTGGGCAACTGTACCTGAGGCAAGTATAAAGGATGTCGACAAAGCAGTTAGGGCTGCACAAAAAGCTTTTGAAAAATCATGGGCTAACTTGCATCCACAAGAGAGGGCTAAATATTTAAGATCACTAGCAAATCAATTGAGAGAAAATGCTGAACACCTTGGTAATATTGAGACTAAAGATACAGGAAAAATTTTTAGAGAAACTAAAACACAAGCTAATTATATAGCAGAATATTATGATTATTTTGCAGGACTTGCAGACAAGGTTGAAGGTACTGTTGTTCCAATAGATAAAGCAGATATGCAAGTTACAACAACAAGAATGCCTATTGGTGTAATAGCTGCAATCATTCCTTGGAATTCTCAAATGTTATTAACAGCTGTAAAACTTGCACCTGCTTTAGCAATGGGAAATACAGTAGTTATAAAGGCATCAGAACTTGCTCCAGTTACTTTATTAGAATTTGCAAAATTAGTTGAAAAATCTGGAATTCCAAAAGGAGTTGTGAATGTTATTACAGGCTTGGGTGAGCCTTGTGGTAAAGCTTTGACTACGCACGATCTTGTTGAAAGAATAGCTTTTACAGGTGGACCCGAAACAGCAAAACATATTATAAAAAATTCTGCTGAAAATTTATCTCAAGTGAGTTTGGAACTTGGTGGCAAAAGTCCTGTTGTAGTATTTAATGATGCTGAGCAAGAAAATGCACTTAATGGAATTACTGCTGGAATTTTTGGTGCAAGTGGTCAAAGTTGTATTGCGGGATCAAGACTTTATATTCAATCAAAAATTTATGATAAATTTTTAGATAAATTAGTAGCTAAAGCAGAAAAAATAAAACTAGGTGCTCCCATGGATAAGGATACTCAAATGGGTCCTTTAAATAGTTTTAAACAGTTAGAAAATATTGAAAAAAATATCAAAGCAACCATTGAACAAGGTGGAAAGGTTAGATGTGGAGGAAAAAGATCTAGTATATCCAATAAAGGTTATTATTTCCCAGCTACAATAATTGAATGTAAAAATCATAATTTACCAACAGCAGAAAATGAATTATTTGGTCCAGTATTATCTGTGATGAAATTTGATACCGAAGAAGAAGTGATAAAAAAAATGAATGATAATAAATACGGTTTATCTTCTGGAGTTTACACTACAAACCTTGGAAAAGGCATGAGAGTTTCTAAAGCAGTAAGGGCTGGAATAGTATTTGTAAACACCTATAGATTAATTTCACCTATGGCTCCATTTGGTGGTATTAAAGATAGTGGATACGGTAAAGAAGCTGGCATCGAGTCTATTAAAGAATATACAAGAATAAAAACTACATGGTATAATTCTTCGGACAAACCAATGACTGACCCATTTACAATGGGATAATCATTTGCCTTTAAAACATTTATTAATTTTACTTTTTATAGCTGTGGCACATGGAAGTGCTTTCCCTATTACAAAATTAGTCTTAAATGACTCAGTTCCTCCAATTCTAATGGCATCACTTCGAATGGGATTGGTTTTAATTTTATTAATACCTTTTTGGAAATTTAAGATACCAGAGAAAAAATATATTCCTTCATTAATAGCTTTTTCTATTTTTATGGGTGTTATGGTTTATGTATTTATGACTTTGGCTCTTTATCATTCAACTTTTATCTCACCAGTTATTCTAGGTTCACAGTTAGCTATCCCACTTGGAATTCTTGCAAGTGCTGTCATGCTTGATGAAAATATAAGTCCAAAAAAATGGATACTAATTTTTAGTGCTTTTTTTGGTATTATCATAATATTTTTTGATCCAAAATTAGCTGATAATTTTTTGGGATTATTTTTTGCAAGCTTAATGGCTTTATCTTTTGCTTTAGCTCAAGTCTATTCAAGGCGTTTAAGAGAACTAGACATTAGTTTAACTAATGCATTTACTGGTTTATTTGGATTTACTATATTGATTATTTTTTCTTATTTTATCGAGGGCGATACAGTCTTAAATATTCTATCAATAAATTTAAATTCTTGGTTATTGATTTCTTATCAAGCTATTGTGGTTTCATTAGGTGCTCACTTATTAATGTTTTATCTATATAAATTTTATACTGTTGGACAAATCTTTCCCTCATATTCGTTGTTTCCAATTTTTGGAATTGGGTTAACTTTTTTAATATTTGGAGAAGTTCCAACAATTTTATTCATTATTGGAGGCATAATTGTCATAAGTTCTGTCTTTTTCCTCCATAAAATAAGGTAATTTACTCATTGAAATATTAAATTAATCTTATTTAATTAGCTTTTTATAAATTGTTAACAATTAAAGAGGAAAATGATGAAAAAACTATTTATTGCTGCATTTATATTCGTTTCAACTTTTACAACGAATACATTCGCAGAAGTTAAGGTGGGAATTATTTTAGGATTTACTGGTCCTATTGAATCTCTAACACCGGCTATGGCTGCATCTGCAGAGCTTGCTTTTAAAGAAGCTTCTGATTCAGGTTCACTATTAGGTGGAGAAACTATTTCGGTAGTAAGAGCAGACTCAACTTGTGTTGATGCAGCAGCAGCAACTACAGCTGCTGAAGGTCTTATTGGACAAGGTGTTGTAGCTATTATGGGTGCTGATTGTTCGGGTGTAACTAGTGCCATTGCAACAAATGTAGCTGTACCAAACGGTGTAGTAATGATTTCACCATCAGCAACTTCTCCTGGTTTAACTGAATTAGCTGATAAAGGATTATTCTTTAGAACAGCACCATCAGATAAAAGAGGTGGACAAGTTTTAGCTGATGCAACTAAAGATAAAAAAATCAAAAGTGTAGCTATCACTTATACAAATAATGACTATGGAAAAGGTCTTGCAGATATGTATAAAATTGGTTTAGCTTCTCATGGCATTAAGGTGACTACAGAACTTGCTCATGAAGATGGAAAAGCTGATTACTCATCTGAAGTAGCGACTTTAGCTTCTGCAGGTGGTGATGCGGTTGCTGTTCTAGGTTATTTAGACCAAGGTGGTAAAGGTATAATACAAGCTGCTTTAGACTCTGGAGCATTTGATACTTTTGTTTTAGGTGATGGTATGGTTGGACAATCTTTAGTAGATGCGTTTGGTAAAGATCTTAAAAAATCTGTAGCAACAAGACCAGGATCAACTGGTAAAGGTGCACAAATATTTGCATCTGTTGCTGGTGCAGCTAATATAGATCCTGATGCACCTTATACAGCTTCATCATATGATGCTGGTGCTTTACTTGTGCTTGCAATGCAAGCAGGTGGATCAGCTGATAGAGCTTCTATTGCTAAAAATGTAATGGACGTTGCTAACGCCCCTGGAACTAAGATTTATCCTGGTGAACTTAAAAAAGGTTTAGACTTATTAGCCAAAGGTAAAAAAATTGACTACGAGGGTGCTAGTGATGTCACTTTTACAAAAGAAGGTGATGCAACTGGTTCTTTCTTAGAGCAAATAGTTAAAGGTGGAAAATTTGAAACTTCAAAACAAAGATAATTAATATCTTAATTTTAAAATCCTCAGCAGTGAAAATTGCTGGGGGTTTTTTTTATCTAAAAATTGTTGACAATCCTAAAAAACCCAAATATCGAGATGAATATAAGAAAATAAAAAACGACTTTTCTATAAGTCTCCTCTTTACTTTTAACAAAAAATTTATCACCGATATAAACACCTATTGGTAAAATAATAATCAGTGGAACGGTTCTATAAATAGTTGTGACATCTACAATTCCAGCAAAAAAACTAAGAGCAAAAGCATAAATATCTGTTAAGAAAAATAATGCTGCTAATGAACCTCTGATTATTGCAGGTTGAATGCTTGTAACCAATAAGAATAGTGCAACAGGCATTCCACCTAATGTGGTTAATCCATTCAATGTTCCAGAAATTATTCCGGTAATAAATTTTCCATAATTATTATTAATTTTTTTATTCTTATAACCTCTCATTAATAAAAATGAAAAAAAAACTACTAATAAGCAAACTGATAGGTGTGTTGTATCAGGAGATAAATACTTTAATAAATAGAGGCCAATAGGTGAACCAACAGCTATTCCGATCAATAACTTTAAAACAAAATTCCAGTCAATTTTATTCCATATATATGGAATCATAAAAATACTAATTATCACCTCAAGTATTAGGATAATTGGAACTATTTCTATTGCTGGAAGAATAAAAGAAAAACCAGAAATACATGTGGCTGAAAAACCAAAGCCATTAAAACCTCTTATAATAGATGCAATAAATACTGTAAATATTATGAAGTAAATTTCGACTAAGCTGAGTTCAAAATAAGATAAAAAATTCACTTTATTTTCTTTCTTTAAAATCTGCTCTTAATGTTGATAAAATTATTATAGCTAAAAAGATTAAACAAATTAAATTCATTATTTTCCAGCTTGTTAATGTTAAGAAAACTCCTGCTGATAAACTTGCTATTGCTTGAATAGAGTAAACAATTAAATCATTAAATCCTTGTGCTTTAAATTTTTCATCTTCTCTATAAGATAGAACTAATAAACTTGTTCCAGATATAAATAAAAAATTCCAACCAAATCCTAAGAATATTAGAGCAATTAAATAATTGACAAAGTTTTGCTCAAACAAGCTTGTTAAAATTGTAATTAGGAATAAAGCAACACCAGCATACATTATTTTACTATGACCAAATTTTCTTATCAAATTGCCTGTAACTAGTGAAGGTAAAAACATTGCTGCAATATGGAGTTGGATTACAAACCCTGTTTTAGTTAAACTTATTTTTTCCATCACATGCATACTTATTGGGGTTGCGGTCATTAAAAATGACATCACAGCGTAAGCAAAGGCAGAAGCTACTAAAGCTTGCAGAAATCTTGGTTGAGAAATTAACTCTAAATAACTACGTTTGATTTTTTTGTTAACGCAATTTGGTTTATGTCCATCTTCATAAAATAATAAAAAAATTGTTGAAATAAGAGTTAAAACTGCAAGTGCAATATAAGATCCAGCATATAAATGTTCAGCTATGATATCTTTTGTTATATTAGCAACATTAGGTCCAATGAAAGCTGAACCTATTCCGGCTAATAATATTATGGATATTGCTTTAGGTGCCTTATCTTTTTTTACGGTTTCAACGGCTGCAAAACGATATTGATGACTAAAGGCTACTCCTGCACCCAGCAAAAAACATGAAAAATTAAATAAAATAAAACTTTCACTAATTATAGAGTAAGCAGCAAGTAATGATGACAATGAACTCCCAATTGATGCAAGCATAAACCCTGCTCTACGTCCAATTATACTCATTACCTTTGCTGCAAAAATTGCAAAAATAGCTATACCTACAATTGATAAAGCCATCGGTAGAGTTGCTAAAGATTTTACTGGGCTAAATTGAGAACCAATTATTCCACTTAAAAAAACTGTTACAGGTGCTGCTGTGAAAGCAAAGACCTGGCTTAAAATCAGCAACCATAAATTCTTGTTCATTAAAAAAAATATTTATCACCGATGTACATAGCCCATGCTACTGCAGCTCCAAGTATAATATATTTCATAATGATTTTATTTTATTTCGATTTTCTCAGGAAGTATACCTTTAGGGCGATATCTCATAATCAATAAAAGACCCATACCCATCATTAAATACCTAAAATATGGAACACTTTCAATTAAATGAATTTTCAGTGAATGTGTGTCTGCTAAACCTGCTGTAAATAGATTAATTAAGAATAGTGCTATTGGCGCTGCTTCAATCCATAAAAACCAGACTGCAAAACCACCTAAAATTGC
>Ga0209709_10002703_pt1 | contig 15185 bp, 15 predicted proteins | sample ArcticOcean_MG_C_2_FD_187435 | JGI IMG/M metagenome (GOLD analysis project Ga0209709, IMG submission 187435) | Marine microbial communities from western Arctic Ocean - ArcticOcean_MG_CB4_136 (SPAdes) (version 2) | ecosystem: Environmental > Aquatic > Marine > Oceanic | place: Arctic Ocean... | reverse complement strand
CTAATCAAAAAAGGCCCGACCTACTAACCAAGTAATCTATTATTTTAAAGTCTATAGTGGAATTGTTATTACTAGGCCAATCGTATATAATTTCAGCTATATTTTGAATCAATCTCTTTATGAACAGTAATCACTCTTTTGTAGGCTCAAATGTAGCTTTAATTACACCAATGTTTGATGATGGGGCTGTTGATTATGATGCTCTTAATCATTTAATTGATTTTCATATTGATTCAGGAACAAGTTCAATTGTATCTGTTGGAACTACTGGTGAGTCTGCAACAGTAGGTGTCAAGGAGCATCTAAAGATAATCGATCATACAGTGAAATATGCCGCGAAAAGAATTCCAATCATTGCAGGAACAGGTGCTAATTCAACATCTGAGGCAATTGAGCTTACACAGGAGGCACTAAATTTAGGAGCCGATGCCTGTTTACTGGTCACTCCATATTATAATAAACCAACTCAAGAAGGACTATTCCAGCACTTTAAATTAATAGCTGAAAGCGTTAATATTGATCAAATTCTTTATAATGTCCCTGGGAGAACTGCAGTTAACATGTCTGTAGATATAACTTCACGACTTGCTGAAATTCCTAATATTATTGGAATTAAAGATGCTACTGGTGACCTTTCGGTGATTAAGCAATTGGTTGAAAAGTGTCCGGAGGATTTTTTATTGTTAACTGGAGATGACGCCACAGCAGTAGATTTTCTTATTGCAGGCGGGCATGGCGGCATTTCTGTAACTGCTAATATTGTTCCAAAAGAGCTTCAGAAAGTTTATTTATCCGTTATTGCTGGAAATATAGAGCTGGCTAAAAATTTGAACTCTCAGCTAGAAAATTTTCATAAAAATTTGTTTATAGAGGCAAACCCAATTCCTGTTAAATGGGCCCTTCATAAGATGGGAAAGTGTGAGAAAGGCATTAGACTTCCTTTACTGGAATTATCTAATGAATTCAAATCAATTATCGAGAATGACCTAAAGGAACTAAATTTAGCATGAAAAAAATCAATTATTTAACTGTTATTGTTGTTAGTTTATTGGCTGTCAGTTGTTCAAAGATTGTAGAGCCAGTAAAAAAAATAGGCTTGGGAAGTCGCGTTGTAAACTATCAGTCTGATGAAAAGGTTGATTCATTAATAATCCCTCCCGATTTAACTGCGCCAAGTTCTCAGGGTGCGTTCACTGAAATTATTGAAGTTAGTAATGATGACAATGCTATTAAAAAAATTCAAAATGTTGAAGTCATGCGTGACAAGTATCGTCGCTGGCTTGTTGTAGATTTACCTTCAAGTGAGGTTTGGAGTCTTTCTAAAGAGTTTTTTAGGTCTTATAACTTTAAAATTGAAAAAGAGAACCAAAAAATCGGTGTTTTAGAAACTGATTATCTTGAAATAGAAACAAAAGTTCCTGATAAATCTCTCGGCCAAATTCGTGCTAGTTTAGCAAAGCTCTTACAAACTCAGTATGGACTTCCAATTGCTGATAAGTACCGAGTTCGAATAGAGCCTATTGAGGGTCAAAATAAATCTGAAGTATACTTAACTCTGTCATCAATTGGTGAAGTTGTAAGTGGAGCAACACGGGTTTGGCAGCCGAGACCAAAGGATGTTGAATTAGAGACCGAGATGCTTTTAAAGTTAATGGTCTTTCTAGGAAGTGATAGAGTTGAGGCTATCAGTAAGATACAATCTAATGTAGATTCGAATGAGTCAATTGTTTCAGTTATCACTTCTGAATCTGGATATTCAACCCTGGTTTTTCCATATAATAAAAAACAAACATGGAGTTATCTTGGTTGGGTTCTTGATGAGCTTAGTATTAATGTGGAAGATAGAGATTCACTAGAAGGCAGTTACCTTATAACAATTACTCCTAATCAAGGGTTCTTGTCTAAATTACTAAGCACAGTTTCAGATAAATCGTATCAGTTAATTATTAAAGAAGTTGGTGAGTTACAAACCTATGTGATCTTTGTTGACTTAAGTGAAGAGAATGACAAAGATATTATTAACTATAGTGTTGAACTCTTTAATACAATTGCATCGAAGTTTTAATTTTTTTTAACTCTAGCTAGATTTTAAAAAATCATGCTTTCAAAACAAATAATCGAGCAAATCGCCAATCAAAACTTTTTGATTGGTGACTTATCAGATGCTACTTTGATAGAATTTTGCACTATAGCAAATCAAAGATATCGAAATGGTATACCTATTATTAGTGATGAAGATTATGACTTTATTTTTATCCATGAGCTAGCTAAGAGAATTCCAAACCACCCATTTTTAAAAAAAGTTGAAGCTGAGATTGAGGGATTCTCAGAAGAAAAAGTTAAACTTCCTGAAAAAATGTTATCAACAGATAAGGCTTATAGCTGGGAAGAAATCAATAAATGGCTAGATAGAATTGCTAAGTTTTCAGAAGAAATTAACCACTCCCTCAACGATATTCTAATCAAAGGCACGGCCAAGTTAGATGGCTTTGCAGGATACGATGACGGTATTAAACTTTACACAAGGGGTGATGGCAATAAGGGGAGTGATATAAGTAGAGTTTTTGAAAGAGGGCTTGGAATTTATAATAATAGTAAGAGAGGACAAGGCCCTGGTGAAATCGTTGTTAAGCGTAGCTATTTTGAAAAACACCTTGGCAATCATTTTGAATATCCAAGAAACTTTCAAGCGAGCCTAATTAAAGAAAAAGAGCTAGAAAAGCATGCAACTGATGCCATTAAAGAAAAAGCTGCTTTATTTGTTCCATTTGCTCAATTGCCTCAATGGCTTGGAAGTATAGAAGAGTTCAAAAGTCAATTTCAAGATATTGTAAGCAAGCTTGAAGGCGGGGTTGATTTTGATATTGACGGAGTTGTATTTGAAATTGTAAACCAAGAGCTTAAAAAGCATATGGGTTCAAATCGCAAGTTTCACCGCTGGCAAATTGCATTTAAAGAAAATAAAGAAAAAGCTCAAGTCAGGGTTGTATCCGTAACTGCCCAAGTTGGTAGAACAGGAAAAATAACACCTGTTGCTGAGTTGGAGCCAACTCAACTTAGTGGTGCAACAATTTATCGTGCTACTGGCCATCATTATGGTTTGGTGAAAGAGCAGGGCTTAGGTGCTGGAAGCATTATTGAGTTGACTCGAAGTGGCTTAGTTATTCCTAAAATTAATAAAGTCTTGAAGGCTGTAGAAGCAGATATTCCTGCAAATTGCCCTAGTTGTGGAAATAAATTAAGCTGGGATTCAGATTTTCTAATGTGCCTTAGTCATAGCTCATGCCCAGATCAAGTTAGAGGAAAAATAATATATTTTTTTCGGATTCTTGCAAACAATGATGGCTTTGGTCAAGCTACAATTCAAAAACTATATGATGAAGGTATCCGTCAAGTCAGCGATATTTATCTTTTAAACAAAGCTAAATTAATTTCGATGGGGTTTGGTGAGAAAACTTCTCAAAATTTAATTGATCAGCTCACTAGATCACGACTAGAAAGTATTGAAGACTGGAGGTTTTTGGCTGCTTTCGGCGTACAAAGACTTGGCATGGGAAATTGTGAAAATTTGTTAAAAAGCTATTCAATTGATCAAGTTTTTAATTTATCAGTCGAAGATATCTCAAATATTGATGGATTTGCTGAGCTAACCGCTGAATTAATTTTTGATGGCCTATTGTCAATTAAAGCTCAATATGAAGCTTTGGTTTTAGGTGGGTTCCAGTTAGAGTCAACTCTATTATCTAGTGATATAAATTTAAGTAGTAACCCATTCAACAACAAAAAGATAGTTTTTACTGGAGCAATGAACGAGTCCAGAGTGGAGCTCCAAAAGCATGCCAAAGTATATGGCGCTATAGTCAGTAAAAGTGTAAGCTCTAAAACTGATTATTTAATAATTGGTGAAAATGTTGGTCAAGCAAAAACCAAAGCTGCTAAAACTCATGGAGTTGAAGTTCTTACTGAAGCTGAATATTTGAGAAAACTAACTTCTTCATAATAAGTACTATATAATAATCACAACTTGAAAGCCAATGCTGGCTTTTAAGACAAAACAATGACGTTTATTTGGGAATTTATCCTAGATAAGCGTTTTTTTTCGTCAGTTTAAAGATGAGCTGCACCGGTATAGAAGCCCACTACTTTTTTTCAGAGGTAGTGGGCTTTTTAGTTTTTATTATATGGAGTAATAATATGAAAATGATTACAGCATTTATTCAGCCAAAAAGGCTAGATGTCGTAAGGGAAGCTCTCTCTGAGATAAATATTAATGGTGTCACAGCAACCGAAGTTAAGGGGTTTGGGAGGCAAAAAGGACATACTGAACTTTATCGCGGGTCAGAGTTTATTATTCAATTTTTACCAAAAGTAAAGTTGGAAATTGCCATTACTGATGAGCAGATTGATGAAGTAGTAGAAACCATTTCTAGTGCATGCAAGATAAATGGTGGAAAGATTGGCGACGGTAAAATTTTTGTTTCAAGTCTTGACCATGTTGTTCGTATTCGTACGGGTGAAACTGGTCCAGACGCAATTTAGGAGAAATTTATGGAAGATCAAATATTTGAATTACAATATGCACTCGATACCTTTTATTTTTTGGTAATGGGCGCATTAGTTATGTGGATGGCGGCAGGCTTTTCAATGCTTGAAGCTGGATTGGTTAGGAGTAAAAATACTGCAGAAATTTTAACTAAAAATATTGGTTTATTTGCTATTGCATGTACGATGTATATGATTTATGGCTATGATGTAATGTATGGTGGCGGTGCTCTATTATCAGGAATAAGTGGCCAAGGAGAGACTTACTCAAATGCTTCTGACTTTTATTTTCAAGTAGTATTTGTAGCTACGTCAATGTCAATTGTTTCTGGAGCTGTTGCAGAGAGAATGAAGCTGTTTACTTTCTTTGCTTTTGCAGTAATTTTTACGACTTTAATCTATCCATTAGAAGGCTCATGGACATGGGGCGGTGCAAGCGTTTTTGGCCTATATTCATTAAGTGACTTTGGATTTTACGACTTTGCTGGCTCTGGAATTGTACATATGGCAGGGGCTTCAGCAGCACTTGCAGGCGTTCTATTGCTTGGCGCTAGAAAAGGTAAGTATGACAAAGACGGAAAATCAATGCCAATTTTAGGTGCAAATCTACCTTTAGCAACTCTTGGAACATTTATTTTATGGATGGGTTGGTTTGGTTTTAATGGTGGCTCAGTATTAGCAATGGCTAGTAAAGAGAGTGCAGATGCAGTTGCAATGGTATTTGTTAATACTAATGCAGCAGCAGCTGGTGGCGTAATCGCAGCTCTTCTTTTTGCGAAATTGTGGTTTGGAAAGGCAGACTTAACTATGACATTGAATGGTGCATTAGCAGGTCTTGTAGCTATTACTGCTGGCCCAGATACGCCAAGTGCCTTAGTTGCAACTCTAATTGGCTCTGTTGGAGGAATTCTAGTAGTTCTTTCAATAGTGTGGTTTGATCGCAAGCTGAGAATTGATGATCCAGTTGGCGCAATATCAGTTCATGGAGTTGTTGGTTTATGGGGCCTTTTAGCTGTTCCAATAACGAATAGTGATGTTACATTTTCTGGACAGTTAATTGGTGCTGCAACTATTTTTGTATGGGTTTTTATTGCTTCTGGAGTGGTTTGGTATGCTCTTAAAACTGTTATCGGAATTCGCGTTACTGAAGAAGAAGAAGATGATGGGTCAGATCTTACTGAGTGTGGCTTAGAAGCTTACCCAGAGTTTTTATCTAAGTAATACGTAATAAAAAAATCAATTAAAGAAGTAATTTTACTTCTTTATTGACAACCTTCAACTTGAGGCGTTAAGCTTCAAGTTGAATTTTTTTGTGCTAAGCTGACGGCTTGTCATATCCTGACCCGTCAGCTGATGCTTTTAATTTACATTTAATTTAAGAATCAAGCTAATCGTATGTGAAAGATAAGCTTAATGAGGTATATTAATGAGCAATAAAAAAAATCAAATGAATCAAATTAAAATGAAACAGACAGCGTTAAAAATTATATTAGTTGATGAGAATATGGGGCGATCTGCGATTCTTAGGCGCGCCCTTCAAGACAAGGGTCACGAAGTCATCTCTCGCCTAGAGGGAAGTGAAAATCTTGCAACGAGCAACGAAATTACTCATGCGGATGTTGTTATTGTTAATGCTGATATTCCAGATGAGGCTGTTTTTGCTAACTTGAGGGATGTTAATAAAACTAAACCTAAACCGATTGTAATGTTTACAGAGAGCTCAGAAGATCATATGGCTGGAACTGCTATTAAGTCCGGAGTTAATGCCTATATTGTTGATGGCCTTGAAGAAAAACGAGTTCAGCCGATTATTGATGTTGCAATTGCCCGTTTTAGAGAGTTTCAAGCACTCAAAGATGAGTTAGATGCTACTAGGAATCAGTTAGCTGAGAGAAAGGCAGTTGAAAAAGCTAAAGGCTTATTAATGAAGCATAAAAAAATAACTGAAGATGAGGCTTATCAATCTATTCGAAAGATGGCTATGGATAAAAATAAAAGAATTACTGATGTTGCTGATGGAATTATAAGTGCTTTTGAGTTAATACAATAATCTATTTATTTCTAGAAGCCTTTTCTTGATGACCAGATATACCAAAACGAGTGGCTAATTCTAATTCAACCTCTTTAAGTGAAATATTTTCATGACGAAGTAAAACTAACAAGTGAAACCAAAGGTCTGCAACTTCATGAATAACTTCCTCCCTTCCCTCTTCTTTGGCTGCTTTAATAACTTCATCCGATTCTTCGCTAATCTTTTCTAAGATTTTATTTGTTCCCTGATGATATAAAGAGGAAACATAGGATTCATCTTCTGAGGATGATTTTCGCTCTTCAAGTATTTTTTCTAAAGCTAAAAGCATGTTATCCATAGATTTCCTTTGGATCCTTTATAACCTCTGAGATGCTTTGCCATTTATTATTTTCAAGCTTATTAAAAAAACAATTAGCACGGCCTGTATGACAAGCAATACCACCTTTTTGGCTTACCTTAAGCAAAATAACATCTTGATCGCAGTCTGTATAGATCTCAACTATATCTTGACTATGCCCAGACTCTTCGCCTTTAAACCAGAGTTTTTTTCTAGATCTTGAAAAATAGACTGCTTTTTTAGTTTTTAAACTTAAAGATAGTGCTTCTTTATTCATCCATGCCATCATTAAAATTTCAGAAGATAAAAAGTCCTGAGTAATTACGGGAACAAGTCCTTTTTCATCAAACTGAATTTTATCTAGGGCTTTCATTGTTTCGCTTTAATTTGTTTAATAACAATTTTACCGATGCATTATAAATCAATGAAGGTTTATTTTTATAGGCCTGCTTTTAGGCTTGCCACTATAAATTGATCTAAATTACCATCGAGTACATCTTGTGTATTACTACTTTCAACGCCTGTTCTTAAATCCTTAATACGTGACTGGTCAAGAACATAGGAGCGTATTTGATGTCCCCACCCAATATCTGACTTTAAATCTTCTACATCCTGCTTCTCACTGTTTCTTTTTTGCATTTCTAGCTCATATAGTTTAGATTTTAATTGTTTCATTGCCTGATCTTTATTCGCATGTTGAGATCTTCCATCTTGACACTGAACAACTGTTGTAGTGGGTAAGTGAGTAATTCTAACAGCAGATTCAGTTTTATTAACATGCTGACCACCTGCACCAGAGGCGCGATAAGTATCAATTCGAAGGTCAGAAGGATTTATATCTATTTCAATATTGTCATCAATTTCTGGAGATACAAAGACAGAAGAGAATGACGTATGTCTTTTTCCATTTGCATTATATGGTGACTTTCTAACTAGCCTGTGGATACCTATTTCACTTCTTAGCCAGCCAAATGCATAATCACCATCAAAGTGAATAGTTGCAGATTTAATTCCAGCAACTTCTCCAGCTGATACTTCCATTAGCTTAACTTTAAAATTATGCTTATCACCCCATCTTAAATACATTCTTAAAATCATTTCAGCCCAGTCTTGTGCTTCTGTTCCGCCCGAGCCAGATTGAATGTCTAAGTATGCTGAGTTTTGATCCATATCACCACTAAACATTCTTTTAAATTCATATGATGCAATTGATTTTTCTATTTCATTTAAATCTGAAATAACTCCGTTTACTGTGTGTGTATCATTTTCGGCTTCAGCCATCTCAAGAAGCTCTTTGGCATCATTTAAAATACTTGATGAGTGAGAAAATACTTCGCAAAGGTTTTCGAGTTCGACTTTTTCTTTACCTAAAGATTGTGCCTTTTCAGGGTCTGACCATATTTCAGGATTTTCTAGCTCTAATCTTACCTCTTCTAGGCGCTCACTCTTTTCATCGAGCACTAAATGTTGAGCTAAAACACTCGATCGTTCGATTAGTTCAGATATTTTTTGATAATTCGCAGAAAGTTCCATAACTCTATTTTAATGCGACAAGAAATAAAAAAGCCCCAAAATAGGGGCTTTAATTTATTTCACGCTAAAATTTACTTTCTTAAGCCTAGTCGTGAAATTAAATTTGAATAAGTAGTAACGTCATTATTTCTAGCATAAGTAAGCAATTTTTTACGCTGAGAAACTAAACGCAAAAGCCCTCTTCTAGAGTGGTGGTCTTTTTTATGCGTTTTAAAATGTTCAGTTAAATGCTTTATTCTTGCAGTTAATAGAGCAACTTGCACATCAACAGATCCAGTATCGGTTGAGTCTTTTTGGTATTCTTTAATAATAGCTTGTGTATCAATTGACATAATTAACAGTATATGTGACAAAAATTAAGAACGGAATTATACTCTATTTTTTAGAATTGTTGTATTTCTAATCAAATATTATTATTTATATTTGTAGAAGTTTTCAGCGCCTTCCGGCCTTGTTTTAAATCGACGATGAATCCACAAGTATTGCTCAGGAGCTTTATTGATTTGTTTTTCAAGAATCTTATTTGTAGTTGTTGCATCAATAATTGGATCATTTGATGGGTAATCTTTAAGTGACTCTTCAAATGACATTTCGTACCCCTTGCTTGTTCTAATAAAGCTGTATGGAATGACCCTGGTTTTATTATTTTTGGCAAGTCTTGAAGTTGCAGAAGCAGTTGCTGTCTGAATTCCAAATAACGGAGCAAATACACTATTATTTTGGCCTAAGTCTTGGTCGGGAGCATACCAAATCGGAAGGCTATTATTTATGGCTTTTATGATTGATCTTGTGTCTGTGCTTTTAATCATTATGGCGCCATTTTTTTTGTAACCTTTAACCATGGCTTGGTCAAATAGTTTATTATTTTGGGGGCGATATATATTTGCAATTGTGTGATTAAGCAATAAGGCGCGACTACCTAACATAAGTGGCATAAAATGTGCGCAAAGAATAATAACTCCACCCTCCTGCTTGAGAGCGTCTGTAAAACAATGTTCATTTTTGATTGTTAATAATTTCTTAATTTTTTTATCACTTGCATAATACGCATTCGCAGTTTCAAAAAGACTTACACCAATTGCTTCAAAGTGACGTTTAACTAAAGTATTAACTTGTGATTGTTTTTTTTCAGGAAAGCAATGAGATATATTGGAATATGCTGTGGAGCGTAATTTTGACATAAATGGATAAATTACTCTGCCAATTGACTTGCCAATACTTACTTGAACCCTGAATGGAATAAACACTCCAATTCGCATTAGCAAAATTAAAATCCAAGTTGGAAAAAATTTAGGGTGAATAAATTTGATGTTTAACATTAAAATAAAAATAAAATGAAACTAAAGATTAACATATAAATTATGCCGTTTATTGACAGAGATTTTATCAATGATTTGCCCAATAGGGTAGATATTGTCGGCCTAATTAATAAGAGAGTTGCTTTAAAAAAGGCTGGAAAGGATTTTAAGGCTTGCTGCCCCTTCCATGAAGAAAAAACACCATCCTTCACTGTTGTTCCTAATAAGCAAATTTATCACTGCTTTGGCTGTGGAGAAAGTGGGGGTGTTATTGATTTTGTTATGAAGTATGATCATTTAGCTTTTGTGGAGGCTATTGAGACAGTTGCAGGGGAGTCAGGAGTTTCAGTTGTTTACGACCAGACTGCTAAGCCTGTTGATAAGCGATTTGAGCGATACAATAAGTTGATGTCAGAGCTTAGTGAGTTTTATCAAAATCAATTAAAACAATCAGCCGCCAAAAAGAAGGTAGTTGATTATGCAAAAAATAGAGGAATTAGCGGAGCTATAGCTAAAAGGTTTGAGCTTGGCTTTGCGCCTCCAGGCTGGACCAATCTTTATGATGCTTTTAAAAATAATGATGAGTCTATTCAGGATCTTTTGTCAATGGGGATGCTGGTTCCAAAAAAGGATAAGAAGGATGACTTCTATGACCGATTTCGCGATCGATTAATGTTTCCAATTCACAATACCAAAGGACACGTTATAGGTTTTGGAGGAAGGGTTTTATCAAGTAAGGATAATCCAAAGTATCTTAATTCACCTGAAACACCTTTATTCTCAAAATCAAAAGAACTTTATGGCCTCTATCACTGTAGAAAGCATAGTAGGCGAATTGATTATATTATAGTTGTAGAGGGCTACATGGACGTGATTGCTCTTCACCAACAAGGCATAACTAATGTTGTGGCTACTCTTGGAACGGCTACTACCCCTGCACATTTGCAAGTTTTATCTCGCTCGGCAGAGACAATTATTTTTTGTTTTGATGGAGACAAAGCTGGAAGAGACGCAGCGTGGAAGGCGTTAAAGACTTCTTTGCCAGTGATAACTTCAGGGCTACTTATTAAGTTTTTGTTATTGCCAGATGGAGAAGACCCGGATACTTTAATAAAAAGTGAGTCAGTAAAATCTTTTACAAAAAGAGTGGAGGAATCTCAAACTCTTTCAAGTTTTTTATTTGATCATATAAAGTCAGAAGTTCCTTTTAATACAATAGAGGGCAAGACTTTATTTTTAGAAAAATCGGCGGCCTTAATTAATTTAGTGACTTATCCAATATATCGTCAGCAATTAATTGAAGGTGTTGCTCAAACCATTGGGCAGAATATTGGACAGGTTGAAAAAGCTATGGAACAAATTGTTGTGGATGAGGTGCCATCATTTAACGCAGATGACTATGGTGAAATTGAGCCGCCATATAGGCCAGTTCAAAAAAATATAGTTGCTTCACGCTCCTCGAGCATGAAAAGCCTTATGTCAAGAATGATTTCATGTGTCATTAATTACCCTTCAATAGTAAATGATCTTGAATCCTCAAGTGTTATTGAAGAGCGAGCAAGAAACCTACCCAAGTCAGAAGTCTTAGTTGAATTGATTAGATATGCACAGGTTGAGTCTGACCTCTCAAAAGAGGGGTTATTGGCGCCCTACAAGTCTAAAGAAAGAATATATTCTCGCCTTCAGGAGTTAAGCGTAATGGAGCCATTTTTAAGCGAATATGAAGCCAAGGAAGAGTTTGGATACACTTTGACTGCAGCAGAAAAGTACTATGAAAGAAAATCGACAAAAGCCTCTATTCTTTCAGCTAAAACTCATGATGACGAAAAACTTGTTATGGAAAATATTATGAAAGGCAGGGTCAATACAGTATCTAAAAAAAAACTTTAGCCTTCAAACTTTGATTTAATTTGCGGATCATTAATTAGTATTCTTTTCATTGCTTTTTGAAACGCCATAGAGGCAGAATTAGAGCCTTCGCATCGATTTCTCATCGTTGGATCCCAAGATACAAAACATTTTTTAGGGTAATCAAGTCTTACCGCCATAATATATTTTGGATTTTTGGCAGGAGAAAACCCGATGAAATAGGTTCTTTTAGCGCCATCTTTACTGTACTTTCCATCAATAACCATTTCTGCTGTGCCTGTTTTTCCTGCAACTGAGTAGCCATCAATTACCGCACGATAACCTGAGCCGTTATCTGATGCAACTGAGTCAAGTATTTCAGCTATTCTTTTAGTTGATTTAGGTGTAAAAATTTGCTGTAAATTATTAGGAGTACTATCGTTCTTAAAAAGCTTTAATGATGGTATTGCCCCTTCATTAGCGAACACAAGATAAGCTCTCGCAAGCTGAGCAAGATTTGCATTCATAGGGCCGTGTCCAAAAGATAGTGAGCGTTTATCAGCCAAACCCCAATCGCTAAAGTGTCTTAAAATACCTGGATTTTCAGCTCTAGGCATTACTCCAAGCGATTTGCCAAAACCCAACATATTCCATGTGGTGTAAAAATCTTCATTTTCAATGTTTTCAGCAACCTTTACAGTACCTAGATTGTGTGATTTTTCAAGAATCCTTTGAATCGTCATCTCAGTATATTTTTTGTCAGGCAGAATGTTTCCTACACGTTTTGTAACGTCAATCAATTCATCATCTGTTGCTGTGATTATTCCTTTATCTAAAGCTAATAGCATTGTGAAAGGTTTCATAGTTGAGCCTGGCTCAGTTTTATCTGAAAAAACTCGATTACGGTAATCATCAGCACTATAGTTTTGATGATTATTTGGATTTGTTGACGGATAGTTTGCTAGTGCTAGTATTTCACCATTTGGTGATAGAACAATTGCAGCAGCAGAGTCTGCCTCATGAAATTCAGCCTGCTCTTTGATTGCATTATAGACATGGAATTGAATATCAGAATCTATAGTTAAGCTTAAATCTTTACCCTCTTTAAATTCCCTGATTAATTCTGCATCATAGTAAATATTAGAATCACTTTTGTTGTCTGCCAATCTTTTAATACCATTACTGCCTGCTAAATATTGATCATATTCAGATTCAATGCCAAACACTCCAATATTTTCAATATCAGTTTTTCCAAGTAACGGAGCTATGGAGTCTTTTTTAGGATAGTAGCGAAAACTATTAGATTGGATTGCAACGCCTGCAATTGATTGTGGGCTGCAATTCTCTACTTCTACTTTTTCTTTAATTGCTGCCTTTATACCAAAAATTAATTTAGCTTTATCAAATAAGCTATTAGAAGGAGATTTAAGTTCCTTAAAACAAATTTTAATCCGTTTCTTTTTGAGTGCGGCAATATTATTAAGAATGGCGTCATTTACTTTTAAGTTTTCTTTAACAATAAAGTACTTTCGCTTTTTTTTTCTTTTTTCACTTACTTTTTCCCTAAACTCATCAATAGGAATATTTAAAGCTTCAGCCAAAAGATTAATATATTCTTCTTGAAGGATCATTGGATCAAGATTAATTTTTTTGTGAATAAGGTTGATAGCAAGAAGGTTATTATTTCTGTCTAAAATACTTCCTCTTATTGATTTTTCAACAATGATTCTTTCTGAGTTATTTGAGGCCTTAAGCTTTAAAGGCTCATCATTTGCACTGATGTCAGTAATACCAAAAGACCTGAATATAAAAATAACTACAATGATAGTAAAACAAATTTTGACCAATGCTTGTCTGTTTCTATAGCCTTGTACCCGAGCTATCTTCATATAGAAACCTCATTAGTTTCTATTGGGCTGAACATCAATAATTCTTCTTTTGATTTTTGATAAACCGTTATACCGCTTTGAAGCTCAGAAGATTCCATCATTAATTGCCTATTTAGTGCATTAATTCGTTCATGATCGGATTTAACAATCATCTCTTGTTTATGAAGTAAGTACATCTTATTATGCCAATGAATACTTAATATTGAAATTGACACTACTGAGATTATTAAAAAAGCATTAATGATTATTTTTTGTTTGAGTATCGCTAGCACTTTTCAACCAAGCGGAGGATTGCACTTCGTGATCTTCTGTTTACTTTTACCTCTTCATCAGATGGCTTTATTTTTCCTAAATCTTTAAGCAAGCATTCGGATTCATCATTTGCGATGATTGGCAGCCCTTTTGGTAGTTGCTTGGGGCGGGAGTGTTTGCGAATAAATTGCTTTACTATTCGATCTTCAATTGAGTGAAAGGTAATAATTGCAAGTCTTCCATTTGGAGATAAGGTATCAATAGTTTGCTCAAGTGCCTCTGAAAGTTTTTTTAATTCATCATTAATTGCAATTCTAATGGCTTGAAATGAGCGAGTGGCTGGATGCTTATTTTTGCCAGGCCTAACAACAGTAGCGATTAGATTTGCGAGTTCAAGCGTGGAGTTTAGGTCGTTATTTTTTTGATACTCTTTAATAGTCGATGCAATAATTCTACTTCTTTTTTCTTCACCATACTGATAAAGAGCGTTTGCAATTTCAGTTTCTTTGCTATCCTTTAACCAGCTGGCTGCAGTAACAGCTTGCGTTTGATCCATCCTCATATCAAGTGCGCCATCTTTCATGAAGCTAAAGCCTCTCTCAGCATTATCAATTTGAGGTGAAGAAATACCTAGATCCATTAATATGCCGTCCACTTTCCCTAATAAATTTAACTGGCTAAGATTGTCTTGAAGGCTTGAAAAATTACAATGAATTGTAGTTAATCGTTGATCTGGTAGATTTATTTGTGCATATTTGATTGCGTCAAGATCTTGATCAAGGCCAATAACCTTTCCTGAATCTCCAAGATTTTTAAGTATTCCTATGGTGTGCCCGCATCTTCCTAGAGTGGCATCAACATAAACACCATTAGGCTTAATATTAAGGCCTTTTATAGATTCATTGAAAAGAACTGATTCATGATGGTTTGATTCTATCATTGAGCCAACTCTCTTAATTGATGCATCATTTTAAAGTGAAAGTTTTAAAATTTCTTCAGGGACTTCTATTTGAATGCTCAATCTCTCAAGTTTTTTAATTTGTTCTTTCCATGAACTTTCATCCCAAATTTCAAAACTTGTACCTTGTCCACTTAAAATCGCTTTATTTGTTAGATTTGCATAGTTTTTGTGAGAGGTTGGTAGCAAAATTCTGCCAATTTTATCCAATTCACATTCACAAGCATGCCCTATAAGTTTTCTGGATAGTTTTTTTGAATGTACATTTAAAGAAGGAAGATCGCCAATTTTTCGCTCAAGTTGCTGCCAATCAGGCAGAGGGTATAGAACCAAGCAGGGATCATCAGGATGAATGCTAAGAACCATTTTTCCAGAACAGATTTTGGCGACTTGGTCTTGATGGCGTATAGGTATTTTAACCCTGCCTTTTGCGTCAATTGATAATAGGTGAATTCCACGGAACATAAAACCATTTTATACCATTAAATACCATTTA
>Ga0209709_10002701_pt1 | contig 15187 bp, 27 predicted proteins | sample ArcticOcean_MG_C_2_FD_187435 | JGI IMG/M metagenome (GOLD analysis project Ga0209709, IMG submission 187435) | Marine microbial communities from western Arctic Ocean - ArcticOcean_MG_CB4_136 (SPAdes) (version 2) | ecosystem: Environmental > Aquatic > Marine > Oceanic | place: Arctic Ocean... | reverse complement strand
AGCATGGATAAAACATAAGCCTAATATTGACCTTGTATTAAAAACTTTAACATGGCAAAAAGAAAGTAAGGATTGGTTTGCAGATAATGGAAAATTTATACCTTATCCTACGACATGGATAAATGCACAAAGATGGTTAGATGAAAAAGATGAGGGGGTATCATTTTGAAAACAATAGACAAGGGACAATTTAAAGAAATGCTGGATACACTATTTGATATTTATAATAGACGGCACGCAGATCAAAACTTATTAAGGGTCTGGTGGTACAAGCTAGAGAAATATCCTATAGAGATTATTAGTAAGTCTTTTGATATATGGACCAGCAGCTCTAATAAATGCCCAACACCTTATGACATTATATTAATCTGTAGAAATAAGAGCCAGGAGGTGTTAGCTGCTAAACAACCAAAGATAGAAAATTTAATAAGTAAGCCAATACCAAAAGAACTTAAACTAAAAATGGAAAAAATATTAAATAAGTTTAGGAGCAGGGCATGATTAATTTTACATTAGGTAAGAATAATTTTGATGGGCTTGTAAATAAAATAAAAGAACTAGACAAAGAAAAGCTCTGGACTGTAAAAATAACACCATATAAATCTACAAGGTCGCTAGATCAGAATGAATATTACTGGCGACTTGTTACAGAACTTGCAAACTATTTTGGATTAAAGTCTAAAGACGAGATGCACGAGGTGTTATTATATAAATTACTATCTAAAGAAAAACAGATCAAGAATTTAAAAGTAACAACTATTGGAAGTACAACCAAATTAAATGTAAAAGAATTTAACGAGTACCTGGAACAAGTTAAAGAGTTTGCAAGGGGATATGGCTTTAAATTAAATGAGGAACAATTATGAATGTATTAAGTCTATTTGATGGAATGTCATGTGGTCAAATCGCTTTAAAAGAACTAGGAATTAAAGCAGATAAGTATTATGCAAGTGAAATAGACAAATATGCTATCCAAATAGCACAAAAAAACTTTCCTGATACGATACATATTGGAGATGTAACAAAAGTCCAGGCATCTGATCTTTTGAAAATTGATTTATTATTGGGTGGCTCGCCATGTCAAGGATTTTCATTTTCTGGAAAACAGTTAAATTTTTCTGATCCTCGTTCTGCCTTGTTTTTTGAATATGCTAGATTGTTAAAAGAATTAAGGCCTAAATATTTTTTATTAGAAAATGTCAGAATGAAGCAAGAATATCAAGATGTGATTTCAGAACATTTAGGGGTAAAACCTATTATGATAAATAGTGCATTAGTATCTGCTCAAAACAGAAATAGATTGTATTGGACTAATATTCCAAATATTACACAACCTAAAGATAGAGGAATTGTATTAAAAGATATATTAGAAAATGGCATTGCAACAGATGAAATGACAACTAATAAAAAATCTTTTTGCCTTACTGCAAGGTATCAAGGTGCAGTTGCATGGAATAGTATTGAAAGACGACAAAGAACTATGGTGCAAGTTGGCATAGCTAACGATTTAAAAGGCTTTGATTGTATTAAAAGGATTTATTCTGATGAGGGGAAATCTCCTACTTTAACAACAATGCAAGGTGGACATAGAGAACCAAAAGTTGCAATTGTGCAAAAAGATAATGTGTTGGTTATTCCTGAAGCAACAAAAAAGGGTTATACCGAAATAGAAGATGGTGATTGTTTTGATGCTACCTTTCCAACAAGTAAAACAAGGCGAGGTAGAAATATGAAAAATAAAAGTAATTGTTTAACTGCATCAAACTTTGATTATATGAGATATGAACACCCCACTTACAGAAAACTAACACCTTTAGAATGTTCTCGCCTGCAAACTGTGCCTGATGGATATTGTGATGGAGTTTCTAACACACAACAATACAAAATGTTAGGAAATGGTTGGACAGTAGAAGTTATAAAACATATTTTAAACAACATGAAGAAATAACAAATGAAGAAGAAGGCTAAAACAAAAGACGAAAAAAATTGGCTAAATAAAATAAGTAATTTTGGTTGTGTGATATGTAGAAAGTTTCATAATGTTGAGGACCCATTACCAGCAAATTGTCATCACATAAGGTCTGGAATGGGAACAGGGCAGAAGAATAGTCATTATATGGTGTTACCTTTATGTTGGGAACATCATCAGGGCAATGATGGATTTCATCATGCACCTAAAACATGGCAAGAAAAGTATGGTACAGAAGCAGAACTTTTAGAATGGGTGCTGGAAAAATTATAGGGGATAAATTATGTTAGGTGAAGGATTATTTATATTAGCAGCAAGTATAAGTGGCGATTATACTGATATGGAATACATTGGTAATTTTGATAATTGTGATATTGCAATGACGTACTACCATGACAATTGTGCTGATAAGTATCAGGCGGCTAGTTGTACCACAAAAGAATATACCATGTTACCATCTAATCATTTAGATGTTAATTCATTTGATTTTGATATTAAAGAAGTTCAGGGTTGTGGTTTTGTTGGAGTAGATACAAGAACTTTTACCAAGGATAAATGATGAAATTACCAAATAAAAAATATAATATTATTTATGCAGACCCACCTTGGACTTTCAAAACTTGGTCTAATAAAGGCAAAGGTAAGTCTGCGGAACAGTATTATGATTGTATGACCATTGATGCTATCCAGACATTACCAGTAAATGAAATAGCTGATGAAAATTGTATTTTATTTATCTGGGTAACTTATCCTAAATTAATTGAGGGAATAGAAACTATATCAAAATGGGGATTTACATACAAAACTTGTGGATTTAGTTGGATTAAAAAAAATAAAAAAGCTGACAGTTTATTTTGGGGTTTAGGATATTGGACAAGAGCCAACAATGAAATTTGTTTGCTTGCTACTAAAGGAAAACCTAAAAGAGTTGGTAAAGGTGTTCATCAAGTAGTAATGGATAAGATTAGAGAACATAGCAGAAAACCTGATTGTGTAAGGGATAGAATAATTGAGCTTTGTGGAAACCTTCCAAGAATAGAGTTGTTTGCTAGACAAGAAACAGAAGGCTGGGATGTTTGGGGAAATGAAGTTAATTTTACAGGGGAAGAAAATGATTGAATTTATTTTATTAGTTAGTTTAAATGGTATGCCATCAGGTAATTTATACGCTGGCTCGTTCAGCAGTTGCGAAAACGCTTTTCAGTATGCGTCAGAAAATTATTCTGATTGGAAAATGTACACTTGTGTCGAAGAGTTAATTAAAAATGGCTAGAAAAGTAAAACGAAATATTGTAAGCACTTATACGCCAACTCATAAACGAACACAGCAAGGGGGTAAGATACGAAAGACCTCATCTATGAATAAAAGTTTTAAAGCAAGCTATAAAAAATACAGAGGACAAGGGAAATAATGGGGAAAGGAAGTAGTAGGCGACCAGAAGACTATGAAAAGTTTGCTGATAATTTTGATAGGATTTTTAACAACAAAAAGGAAAAGCATGGCAAAGACAAGTCCGACCCAAAGAACTCTAGCAAGACTAAAAAAAGAGAATTATGATCTTGTAGCAATTACTGAACGCTGGAATCCTTTTGCACGAATAAGACAAGACTTGTTTGGAATTATAGATATATTAGCTATTAAAGATGGGGACACTGTGGCACTTCAGGTTACATCATATTCTAATATTAGCAGTCGTGTAAGGAAGATAACAGAAAGTCCTGCCTTGCCCTTTATACGAGCTGCTGGATGGACAATTCTCTGTGAGGGGTGGAAGAAAGAGAAGAATGGCAGATATACCTCTAAAATTGTTGATTTATCTTAATTTAAAATAAATTGTAAAAAGTCTTGTTTTTATGGTATACTTCTTGTGTAAGATAATTTAAACAAAGGAGATACAAAGATGAACGCTACACAACACAAAAAATTAAGTAAGTCTAGGTTTGAGGAAAAGTTGTTAGGATTAACTTCAAACTTAACTAAAGATAAATTTTATGAAAGAAGTTTTGATAAAGATGATAATGAACAAAGCACTTTATTATGGCTGTATTATAATCATAATGGTCATGTCGGAACTTGGCATAAAGGTACTTGTTGGGTTTTTGAAGATAATTTAAACAAAGGAGAAAAATAATGTTATTAACAGATACTAAATCAGTTATAAAATTTTTAGACATTGAAGTATTAGAAGAAATAGCAAGTGAATTTGTTAGAGATAAAGATGTTCTTAATCGCAAGAAGTATAGAAAAGAAAACTATAATCATTCAGAATGGCAAAAACAAAATCCAATAGTAGAGCAGATTAAAGAGTATTGGTTTGAAGAAGCAGAAGAAAAATTAGGTAATGCAACAGCAATTCAGTTACTTCAAGAAATAGATTTTCAAGCAATTGCAGATTGTTTTGAAGAAAAACATCAGAAAATAGTTGATGCAGAACTTGAACAAAAAATAAGGGAAGATGAAGGATGGTCAAGTGGTACTTATTATGTTGATGAAGAAACTGGCGCAGTTGAGGAAAGATTTTAATTGCCCTGACATAATAAAAGAGTAAAATCGAGGGGTTGGGATAAACTCGTCTAGATTTTGTCTTAACACTCCTTTGTAAATCCCATCTTAATCGGTGGGATTTTTTTTATGTGGAAAATAACTAATGATTAAAAAACAAACAAAAGCAGTGGCTACAGTAATTAAAGCACCTGTTACCAAACCTCAAGAGAAAAAAATAGATTATACAAAAAGAACAATGGCTGAAGCTATTGCAGCATCAGCTACCGAGTCTCGAAAATTTAGGATATAAAATTATGTGGTCATGTCATTTATTTGTAGGATGTCATTTTGGAGTGGAGTGGTACGAAGATACAAAAGTAGATACTACTAATGCTAATGTTGCTCCAGTATATAAATATGAATACTTTATTATAGATTTAGGATGTTTGCGTATACAAAAATGCACGCAAGCAGATAATGGCTGATGAAGATGAAGATGAAAAAGAAAAGACCAATGAAGAAATCCAAGAACAACTACGCAGATGGTTTGAAGCTCTCGGAGATTGTGTCTAATGGCTGAATTTGATTATGTAAATACTCCTATTGGTGAATTAGAATACCTATTACCAAATTTTGAAGCTATGATGAGAGGCGGTAATCCGGAAGCAACAGCTAATCTAGCAAGTAGAGCAGATGTAGGAACTGGATATATAGATAGTATAATTGGAGCAGACGCAGTTCTTGGACAAAGCACAGTAGACCCAAGATATGGATTATCATACAAAGACAACGATAATTTAAATGCTAGTCTTATTTACGATCAAGATGGAAGGGAAGCAAATATAAATGCAGGGCTGCTAGGTGGAAATGCTTATGCAAATTATATTAAAGACCCTGCTAACAATTCTACATTAAAAGTTGGATATGAAGAGCCAGGATATGGGTTTAGTGCTGCAAAAGACTCTAACATGTGGAATGAGTATGCAGCAAACTTTAGACCAACAGACAATACATCTTTATCATTCTTAAAAAATGACGCTACTAAAAAACTGATGGCAAAATACTATCCTGATAGTCAAAGCTCAATAAGTGCAGCAGCAACAAACACAAACAATGGAACTGGTTATAATGTAGGATACAATAATCAATTAACTGACAACAGTAATATATCTGTTGAAGCATATAAAAACCAAGAAGATACAGGATTACTTATCAAATACCTTTTAAATATTTAACATAGGGTAACGACCTCGCAAGAGAGTTACAAAACAAATGGATAAAGAAGAAAGAAAAGAGTTAGCTGCTAAACGCAGTTCAGAGGTAAATAAAGGAAATACAAACTCTAGCAAAATCAATCACTTAATGACAGATACACTTAAACGCAGATTGGTACAAGATGAAGCTAAAAGAGCTAACAAAGTTATAGAGGCATTACTTAACAAAGCAGAAGATGGTGATGTTCATGCTATCAAAGAAGTATTAGACAGAAGTGATGGCAAAGTGCAGCAAGATACTAAAATATCTGGCGACTCTGATGCTCCAGTCATTATCCAGGTTATTACTGGCATAGATGATAACGATACAATTAAATCGTTAGATGACGACTAAACAGAATACTACTTATATACCTAGAAAATCCCAAAGACTAATTCATAAGTCAGTAAAGGAAAATAGGTTCACAGTGGTTTGCGCTCATCGTAGATTAGGAAAAACAGTTGGTGCAATTAACCAGCTAATACATAGTGCATTAAATTGTGAGCTAAAGAACCCACGCTTCGCTTATATAAGTCCCACATATTCACAGGCTAAAAGAATAAGTTTCGATATGCTTGCAGAATATACCAGACCATTAGGTGCTGTAATTAATATTGCAGAGTTAAGGGCTGACTTCACTGGTCGCAGGATTAGTTTGTATGGCGCAGATAATATTGACTCATTACGAGGTACATATTTTGATGGCGTAGTGATTGATGAATATGCACAGATTAACCCAAGTTTATTTAGTGAGATTATAAGACCAGCCATAGCAGATAGAAAAGGTTGGGTATTATTTATAGGAACTCCAAAAGGTAAAAACCATTTTGCTACATTACGAGATAAAGCAGAACTTGGAAAAGATGGATGGAACCTATTAGAATTTAAAGCCAGTGAAACTGGGATAGTAGATCAGGAAGAATTAAACGCAGCACGAAAAGAAATGGGTGAGGATAAATACTCACAAGAGTTTGAAGTAAACTTTCATACTCCAGTAGAAGGTTCATATTATGGTAACTTAATTAATGATCTAGAGTTCAAAGGTCAGATTAGTGATGGTGTAATTCGTGATGACATATGTAAAACATTTGTTTCATGGGATTTAGGAATTGGCGATAGTACGGCAATGTTTGTTTGCCAAGTTGCTGGACAAGAATTACATATCATAGACTTCCTAGAAAATCATGGACAAGGATTAGATTATTATGTTAACTGGTTAAGAGATAACCGATACGACACAGCAGAACAATTACTACCACATGACATAATGGTAAGAGAATTAGGAACAGGTAAGTCCAGGCTAGAAGTATTAGAAGAGGCAGGATTGAATTGCAGAGTTGTACCCAAGCTAGGAATAGATGATGGCATACAAGCAGTTCGTAGGATGCTACCAAGATGCTGGTTCAACACCAAAATAAAAGACGCAGTTGATCTATTACGAAACTACCGCAGAACATATGATGAAAAAAGAGATGTGTTTTTTGATAAACCTTTGCATGATTTTACAAGTCATGCTGCTGACTCATTCAGATATTTAGCAGTTGGATTAAATGAAACAGATGATGGATGGGATAAACCTTTAGAGATTAACAAACAATGGATAGTATAATAAATGGCATACAATAAAAAAAGCATGGACTCAAATTCAGATGACAATAGAGAATTAGTTAATATTATTGGTTCTTATATTGATGACTCATTAGGGTTTATTTCAACTGAAACTTCTTTATCAAGACAAAAAAGTCTTGAGTATTATATGCGTGAAAGCTACGGAAATGAGGTGGAGGGTCGCAGCCAAATAGTTACAGCAGAGGTTGCAGAAGCAGTCGATGGTGCGTTACCTCAAATTATGAAGGTGTTTACGCAATCAAAGAAAGCAGTTGTATTTGAACCAGTTAATGAAGGTGATGGCGAACTTGCTGAACAAGCGACAGAGTATATCAATCATATATTTTATAAAGATAATAATGGCTTTGAATTATTGCATGATATGTTCTGGGATGCTTTAGCACAAAAAGTTGGCGTACTTAAATGCTACTGGGATGACAAGAAAGATGTTACTAAAGAGAAGTATGAAAATCTGACCGAAGACGAACTTGCAATGATTATGCAAGACGAAGAAGTTGAAGTGATAGAACAAGAGGTTGTTGAAGATGTTATAGAACAAGAACCACAACCAGCAATAAATCCAGAAACTGGACAACCTGTAATAAATGATATGGGTGAACCATTAATGATGGAAGTGCCACCTATTATCAACACATATTATAATGTGAAATGCAAACGCACAAAAGATTTCTCTAAAGTTAAAATTGAGTCAGTTGCTCCAGAAGAATTTTTAATAGATAAGAGAGCTATTAATATTGAAGATGCAGACTTTGTAGCACAGAGAAGTTTAGTTACTCGCAGTGATTTAATTGCTATGGGTTATGACAAAGATGTAGTGGAAACATTATCTACTGGTGATACTTTAGACTTTACTCCAGAAAGAGTAGCAAGATATAGTGCAGGTGAAGAACCATTTAATACTAACAATTCTGACGATGAAAGTATGGAACGAGTTGAGTATTATGAATGTTATGTAAGAGCAGATTTAGATGGTGATGGTATAGCAGAACGACACAGAGTTTGCTACGCAGACAATAAGGTATTAATGCACGAAGAATGTGATTATCAACCATTTCATAGTGTATGTCCTTTCCCAATACCACATAAATTCTTTGGTGAGTCATTAGCTGATCGTACTATGGATTTACAATTAATTAAATCTACTATTACTAGACAAATGTTAGATAACTTATACCTAACAAATAACTATCGTGTTGGCGCAGTTGAGGGACAAGTTAATCTTGATGATTTATTAACATCTACAGCAGGCGGTGTAGTTAGAATTAAGAACCCTAATGCTTTAGTACCAATGACAGTTCAATCAAGTGCCGGGCAATCATTTCCTATGCTTGAGTATTTAGATACTGTACAAGCTAAAAGAACTGGCGTTAGTGAAGCATCACAAGGATTAGACCCTAATATATTACAGAATGTAACAGCTACAGCAGTCGCAGCTATGTCAAGTGCAGCAGGCGGTAAAATAGAATTGATAGCTCGTATCTTTGCTGATACAGGAATAACATCTTTAATGAAAGGTATCTTACAACTCGTCTGTAAATATCAAGATAAAGAAAGAATTATTAAAGTTAATAATAAGTTTGTACCAATGAACCCAAGAGAATGGTCTACAGAATACAATGTAACAGTTAATGTAGGATTAGGTACTGGTAGTAAAGGTGAGCAGTTAGGTGTTATGCAAATGGTTCTTGATAAACAAGAGCAGATGCTTACTCAATATGGATTAAGTAATCCATTAGTTAGTCTTAAACAATATAGAGATACTCTAGCTAAATTTGTAAACATGGCTGGCTTTAAAGATGAGTCTGGTTTCTTAAAAGATATATCTCAAGAGGAATCTGACCAATTAGCTCAACAACAAGCAGAGCAACCACAGACTGACCCTAACACTGAAGCAGCTAAAATACTTGCACAAGTAGAGAAAGAGAAAGCTGAAATGCAGATGCAGGCAAAGATGGCACAATTAGAAATGGACAAACAAGAGCTTGAACTTAAAGTGCAAAGAGAGATGCTTGAGCTACAACAAAAACAAGCACAGTTTGAAGCAGACATGGCTATGAAAGAAATGGAGCTAATGCAGAAGGCACAAAATGATAGTGCAAAGAATGATGTATCTCAATCTAAAGAACTTATAAATGCTTTAGACAAGATCAATAACATTGCAGGAATGTAATGGCAAAGATACAAAAGAACTCAAGTGTTAATTTTAGTTTAAGTTTTCTAGTTCAGTTAATAGGAGCTATTGTGTTAGGTGTATGGGCATACTCACAATTAGATAGTAGAATTAGTGCAGTAGAGAATACAAGTACAACTTCATCACAGGACATTACAAGAATTGAAGAAGATATGAGTGAAAATCAGGATAAACCTATTTCATCAGATCATATTCAAAATACTAAACTTTTCTTTCTTGAAAATACAGTCAAAGTATTAAGAGATAAAACACAACAATTAGAACATTTAATATATGAACATAACTTGAACCATCCAGACAAAAATAATGGATAAAAAATCAGAAATTAAAAGTGTATTAAACACAGAGGCATTTCTTGCAGAAGTAAAAGATATGGTTCAAGAATGTTTTGACGAAATAGAAAACTCTAATCCAGAAGATGTAGAGATAAGAGAAAGAGCTTATCAAAGGATTAAAGCAGTAAACAGCATGATGACTCGCCTTCAATCTGTAGTCGATAGCGACAAGATTAAGGATAAATCATGGAAGATATTATAGGCAATTTGCCTGTATGGTAATACCACGCCTAGATGGTAATTAAGGAAATACAATGAGTGAAGATACCACGACTTCCACACCAGTGGAAAGTGGACAAGACAGCCCTATCACATTAGAAGATGCAACAACTGCATTTGAAGGTATGTTATCCACACCAGAGGACTCGAAAGAGCAACCAACTGAAAAGGAAGAAGATACACAAGAAGCAGAAGTAGAGGAAACAGAAGTTGAATTAGAAACTGAAGAAACTGAAGAAACTGAAGAAGTTGAAGATGATACTGAAGATGACTCCGAGATTGAGGATGAAGAAGTAGTTGAGGAAGAACAAACTTTCACCATAAAAGCAGCAGGTGAAGAAAAAGAAGTTACCCTTGATGAACTTGTTAAATCTTATCAACTTGGCTCTGACTATACCAAAAAGACTCAAGAAGTAGCAGAACAGCGTAAGGTTATCGACCAAGAAGCTAAAGCTATTATTGAAGCTAGAAAAGTTAGGGATGACTATTCACAAAAATTACAAGCAGTTGAACAATTTTTGGTAGGCAGTAATGATGCTCCAGAAGATTTAGCTGTAATGAAAGAGAACGACCCAATAGGATACGCAGTTAAGGTCGCAGAAATGACCGAGAAAAAAGACCAACTACAACAAGTGCAAGTTGAACAGAACCGAATTGCTCAAGAGCAACAATCGGATAGATCAGCACAAATGCAAAGGTATGTAGAAGGCGAAGCAGAAAAACTAACTCAATCCTTACCAGAGTTTTCAGATAAAACCAAAGGCGAACAAGTCCGAAATGAAATTCGCAATTATGGAAAAAAGGTTGGCTTCACAGATGATGAGTTATCTCAAGTCTATGACTCACGCCATGTTTTAGTGTTACATAAAGCTGCACAATACGATAAATTAATGGCAGGTAAAGCTGGCGTTAAAAAGAAAGTAGCTAATGCTCCCAAGATGATTAAGGGTGGAGCTAAAGTAAAGCAGTCTGTAACCGATAGAACTAAAAAACAACAACGGAAGTTATTGCAATCTGGTTCAGCCAGAGACGCAGCAGCTCTATTTGAAAATTTAATTTAAGGAAAAATAACAATGGCAACTCCATATCATACTTATACTGCAATTGGTATTCGTGAAGATTTATCTAACACGATTTACAATATTGCACCGACAGAAACTCCTGTAGTTTCTTCTATCGGAAAAACAAAAGCAACAGCTACTCTACATGAGTGGCAAACAGATACACTAGGTGCAGCAGCTAATACAGCTCTTGTCGAAGGTGCAGATGCAACAAACTTTACAGCAGTAGCTACAGTTAGAGCTACTAACAGAACTCAAATTATTGGTAAAACAGTTAATGTAACAGGTAGTCTTGACGCTGTAGACACCGCTGGTAGAAAAACAGAAATTGCTTATCAGTTGGCTAAAGCAGGACAAGAACTTAAACGAGACATTGAATTTGCTATTCTTGGTAATATTGCACCAGTAACAAGTGCAACAAGTACAGCACCAAAGATGGCTTCTCTACAAACTTGGATTAGAACTAACTGGACTTCAGTTGGTACAGGTTCTCCAGTAGCTCCTGCAGCACCTCCAGGTTCAGCAATTAGAACTGCAACTTCAACTAGTACTACAGCAGCGTTTACAGAAGCATCTTTAAAAACTGCTATGAAGGCAGCGTTTAATGCTGGCGGTACCCCAACTATGTTGGTTGTTCCACCTAACCAGAAAGTTAAAGTATCAGCTTTTACTGGTATTGCAGCTAATCGTGTTTGGACTGACAACGCTGGCAAAAGCACTAAAGCAGCAGCAATTGTTGGTGCAGCAGATGTTTATCTTTCAGACTTCGGTATGCTTTCAGTGATACCAGAAAGATTTATGACTTCTGATTACGCTTCAAACAATGGTGAACAGGCTCTTATTTTAGACCCAACAATGTTGGCTCTAGCAACATTAAGACCTTTCCAGTCTACTGTTCTTGCTAAAACTGGTGATTCTGAAAGACATCAAATGCTTACAGAGTGTACTCTGCAAGTTAATAATGAAGCAGCTCATGCAATTGTTGCTGATTTAACAGCCTAGTTTTATTTAGGTATTGTATTGATATTGCCCACTTCGGTGGGCATATCTTTAAAGGATAAATATGGATAAGAAATTAGAAGAAGAATTAAAACAGCCAGTAAATTATAGGCAACAAATTAAACACAATGACCACGATAACGATGGTTATGTAATAGAAACAGTACAGGATTGTACTGATATTGTAGAAGAAAATAAAGAAGAAATGCTGACAGCAAAGTCAGGATGGGGTGAAGATATATTTGATAATAAAATAGCCTCTATTCCAATGACAGTCATTGATGACTTAAACAAAAAACAAATAATGAAAGGATTTCAAGTTCTCGATGTAAAGAAATTTAAAGAATTTTTAAACCATCCAGATAATAGATTTTTTAGAACAAAACCAGGAAGAATATAAATGGCATTTTTTAATGATTACGCAACGCTACAAACTACCATAGCTAGTTATTTAGCTAGAGATGATTTGACTGCAACCATACCTGAATTTATTAGGTTAGCAGAAGATAGGTTAAGTAGAGATTTGCGTATAAGACAAATGTTACAAATAGCAACAACTACTATTGACTCTACTGATGGCACAGTAGAAATACCAGCAGATTTTTTAGCTATGAAAGATATACATATATCTTCTAGCGACCCTATAAGAACTGTTACTTTCCAATCGCCTAGTAATTTTTTTAGAAATACAAGAGCATTAACAACAGGATTGCCTACTTTTTATACTGCATTAGGAAGCGAATTTAGATTTGCTCCGATTGGCTCTGCAACAGATACATTACAAATGCTCTACTATGTGAAGCCACCATATATGAGTTCAACAGTTTCATCAAATCTCTGGTTAGCAAACACACCTGATTTACTGCTTTATGCGGCACTTGGTGAAGCAGAGCCATTCTTGATGAATGACGAGAGATTAGCAACTTGGGCTTCAATGTACGATAGAGGTGTGAACTCTTTAACTAAATCAGATGATGACGGGGAATTTCCTGCTCATCCAATGTCAATAACTTTAACTACGAGGTAAATAATAATGGCTAATATGTCAGATATTTTAGAAGTTTCACTTCTAAACGCAACATTAAATGGGGTAGCTTACACAGAAGTAGATAACCCTTATATTTCTTTATGGACAACAGACCCAACAGACGCAGAAACAGGTACAGAAGTTTCAGCTTCAGGTACAGCTTACGCTAGAGTCCCTTCTTCTTTTGCAACAGCTTCCGGTACTTCAGGTGTTGTTCTTTCAGACGCAGATGCTACTTGGGCAACAGCAACAGGAGCAGGCTTTGGAACAGTAGGATGGATTGGTTTACATAGTGCAGCATCAGGAACAGGTAACCTAATGTATCACACAGCTCTGGATGCAACCAAAACTATAGATGCTGGAGATATATTCAAGATTACTACTGGTAACTTATCAGTAACATTAGCATAGAGGATTAATCATGGCACTTGTATTTAAAGATAGAGTTAAAGAAACAACTACAACAACTGGTACAGACACAATTACGCTTGCAGGTGCTGTTGATGGATTTCAAGCATTTAGCTTGATCGGTAATGCAAACACTACCTACTACACAATTGTAAATGGTGATAACTGGGAAACAGGTTTAGGTACTTATACTTTATCAGGCACAACTTTATCCAGACCTACAATCCTAGAGTCTAGTAGCTCTGGTTCTGCAATTACACTTGCTGGAGAAAGTACAGTATTCTGTACATATCCTGCCACCAAAGCTGTAGTTTTAAATTCTAGTAGTCAAATAAATGATGCCGATGTTGTGGTAACAGCAAGCATTTTAGATGATGCAGTAACTGCTGACAAACTTGCTAACTCAATCAATACAGAAATAACTGCTAACACAGCTAAAGTAACCAATGCTACACATACAGGTGATGTAACAGGAGCAACAGCTCTTACTATAGCAAATGATGCAGTAATAACTGCAAAGATTTTAGATTCTAATGTAACAGACGCAAAGATAGCAGCTATGTCATCTAGTAAACTAACTGGAGCATTGCCAGCAATAGATGGTTCTGCTTTAACTAATCTACCCGCTGACTCAACTAAACTACCATTAGCTGGAGGAACCCTTACAGGGAATGTTACTTTAGAAGCAATTACTGAAACCAAGACAACCAAGTCTATATCGTTTACACCTAATTTAACTGATGATGGTACATTATATTCTTGCTCTGGAACAATGACAATTACAATGCCAGCAGCTACTTCAGGTAAATCATTTACTATCGTTCACGCAACTGCTACAAGTATTACTTGGGCAGGTACTATTAAATGGAATGGTGGTTCAGCTCCAACTCTAGGTTCAGGTATTGATATTTATGTGTTTGTATCAGATGGTACTAATTGGTACGCTAATCAAGCAGGAACAGGATACGCTTAATGTTTACTAGCTTTAGAATGTTACAAGGTACATCCCCTATTGTTCCTTATGATATAGAATATCTATCCGTTGCTGGTGGTGGAGGTGGAGGTTGTAGAAGTGCTGGCGGAGGTGGTGCAGGTGGCATGCTTACAAATACATGGTCAGACGCTAGTACAGGAGTTACTTTAACAGTTACTATTGGTGGGTCAGGAGCAGGTTCATCAGACAATTCTGAACTACCAGGAACTAATGGTGTTAATACTACAATAACAGGAATATCATCTATTACTTCAACAGGTGGTGGCGGTGGTGGTGGTAATGATGGTGGCGGAACTAATAGAAATGGTAAATCAGGTGGTTCAGGTGGTGGTGCTTCTAGAGCAGGTTCTATTGGAACTGGAACAGGAGGTCAAGGAAATAATGGTGGTTTAGGTTTAGAAGGAAGTTCTTATAATGGTGGTGGTGGTGGCGGAGCAGGTGCTGTTGGTGGAAATGCAGGTGCTAGTAACGGTGGTGTAGGCGGAGCTGGTTTAGCATCATCTATTACAGGAGGCTCTGTAACATACGCAGGTGGTGGCGGTGGCGGAGCTTATACTGGTTCTGGTGGTGCTGGAGGTTCAGGAGGAGGTGGTGCAGGAGTTGCTGCTGGAGCAGG
>Ga0209709_10002690_pt1 | contig 15225 bp, 13 predicted proteins | sample ArcticOcean_MG_C_2_FD_187435 | JGI IMG/M metagenome (GOLD analysis project Ga0209709, IMG submission 187435) | Marine microbial communities from western Arctic Ocean - ArcticOcean_MG_CB4_136 (SPAdes) (version 2) | ecosystem: Environmental > Aquatic > Marine > Oceanic | place: Arctic Ocean... | reverse complement strand
AATATCAAAAGTTCTATAGCAATGCACAACACATCCACTCAATTCGCAGATGGTGGAGAATTTGGTTTTGGAAGTGAAGTTGGAATCTCTACAAATACTCTTCCACCAAGAGGTCCTGTGGGTTTGGAACAATTAGTTTCATATAAATATGAAGTGTTAGGCAATGGACAAATTAGAAAAGTTAATTGAATAATAAAAGAAAAATAAAAATAGGTATCTTAGGAGGTACATTTGATCCTGCACATAAAGGTCATCTGGAAATATCTAAGGAAGCTAAGAAAAAATTTAACTTAAACTACATAATTTGGGCGGTAACAAAAAAAAATCCCCTTAAAAAGAAAAGTAATTCAAGCTTAAATAAAAGAATTGAATTTGCAAAAAAAATAGTAAATAAAAATAAATTTATTAAAATTAGATTTTATGAAGATAGAATTCATTCTAATAAAACTATTGATCTAATAAACCATATAAATAAAAAAAAATCATTAGATATTAATTTTATCATGGGTGCTGATAATCTTATAAATTTTCACAAATGGCATAAATGGAAACTAATTTCCCAAAAATGTGATATTTTAGTATTTGATAGGCAGGGATATAAAGCAAAATCCCTAAAATCTATTACATTTAAACTACTAAGCCAAAAGAACTTGAAATTTATTAAATTTAAAAAAGTTAATATTTCATCTTCTCAATTAAGGAAAATTTGATAAGGTTTTATTAATTAATGGATAAAATTTCTGAGTTAAAAACAATTATCTTAAATACTCTAGATTCAAATAAAGCTTTAGATATAATTAGTATTGACCTTGCACACAAAAGCTCAATGGCTGACTACATGATTATTGCAAGTGGAACTTCATCTCGTCATATTCAGGCTTTATCAGAACAGGTTTTAGTAAAGTTTAAGAACAATGGTATAAAAAATTGTAAAATAGAAGGTAAAGAAAGTAACGATTGGAAATTAATTGATGGTAATGATGTAATAGTACATATCTTTAATCCTGAAAAAAGAAAATTTTATGAACTTGAAAAAATGTGGGCCGAACTTATGCCAAAAGAAAAAGTGTTAATATGATTAAGTTTCAAAAAAAATTATTTTTTATAATTATTTTTATTTTATTTTTAAGTAAAGCTTATGCGGTTAATGATGACATTTATGAAAAAATAGATTTATTTAGTGAAGTTTTAGATAAAATAAATAAAGAATATGTAGACGAAGTTGATCAGAGTAAAACAATGGATGCGGCTATTAATGGAGTTTTACAATCACTAGATCCTTACTCAGCATACATGAGCCCTGAAGTATTTAATAACATGCAAACAGAAACAAGTGGAGAGTTTGGTGGCCTGGGTATTGAAGTAGGTATGGAGTCTGGAGTTGTAAAAGTTATTTCTCCAATTGATAATACTCCCGCATCAAAAGCTGGAGTTAAAGCTGGTGACTACATAGTTAAAATTGATGGAATTCAAGTTCAAGGAAAATCTTTAACTGAAGCAGTTGAAATAATGAGGGGGCCAGTAGGATCGGAGATTGAGATTACCGTAAGAAGAAAAGGCATTAAAAAAGCAATAATATTTAATATCACAAGAGAAATTATAGAAATTCAATCAGTAAAATCAAAAATTATCGATAAAAAAATAGGATATATAAGATTAACTCAATTCAATGAAAACAGTAGTTCCCAAATTAAGGAAAAAATAACTGAACTAAAAAATAAACAAATAAGAGGATATATTTTTGATCTAAGAAATAATCCTGGAGGTTTATTATCTCAAGCAATTAAAATTTCAGATTTCTTTTTGGATCATGGAGAAATAGTATCTACAAAAAGTAGAAAGAAATTTGAAAATAGAAAATGGTTTGCAAAAAAGGGAGATTTAATTGAAGGAAAACCACTCATTATAATTACTAATTATGGTTCGGCCTCAGCTTCTGAAATAGTAGCCGGAGCACTAAAAGATCATAAAAGAGCAATTATTTTAGGAGAAAGAAGTTATGGAAAGGGCTCCGTACAATCAATAATCCCATTAAAAAATAGAGGAGCAATAAGACTTACTATTTCAAAATATTATTTACCATCTGGAAAATCAATTTCTAAAATAGGTGTGATTCCAGATATCGAAGTAATAGAAGAATCTAATGGTTTTAAGATAAATACTGAAACAGATAACCAATTAAATTTCGCTTTAAAACTTCTTAACGGCTAATTGTGAATAAGAAATACAAAAATCATCCATTGCGAAATGGCGTTGGAATTGTTGTTTTAAATAAAGATAACAAAGTTTTTGTGGCTAAAAGAATAGACAATCCAAAAAATCTTTGGCAAATGCCTCAGGGTGGAATTGAGAAAGATGAAAATTATTTAACAGCAGCTATTCGTGAACTAGAAGAAGAAACTTCTATAAAAAATGTTGAACTAATAAAAGAACTAGACGGACTAATTGATTACGAATTACCTAATCACCTATTGGGTATAATCTGGAAAGGCAAATATAGAGGTCAAAGACAAAAATGGTTTTTAATGAAATTTTTAGGTGAAGATAAAGAAATTAATATTAAAACAAAACATCCCGAATTTTTAGATTGGAAATGGATAGAGCTTGATAAAATTACAGATGTTGTTGTTGATTTTAAACTAAAAGTTTATGAAGAAGTTAAAGAAAAAGTTAAAAAAATATTAATTAAGGGATTTTAATACATCAATTTTTTGATCTACTAAGTATTTATCTTGATCTGTAATTTCACTATTAATTGAATTTTCCTCTGCTTGTTTAAGCAATTCACTAATTTTAGTTTTATTAATGTCTTTAATATTAAAAATAGAACTAGTTAAAACTGACAAATTATTATCTATAAATTCAAGAATACCGTCCTCAACATAGTAATTTTCTTCTCCAGATTTGGAAAAGACTTTAATAATACCAGGTTTTAAAAATGAAATAATAGAAACATGGTCTTTTAAAATCCCCATTTCTCCTTCAAAAGCTGGCACAACAACTTCTGTTACGTCTTCTTTTGTAAGAAAAGATTTTTCAGGATTTACTATCTCTATTTTAAACTCTTCACTCATTATGCGGCAGCATCTTTCGCCATTTTTTCAGCTTTTTCCACAGCTTCTTCAATCGTACCAACCATATAGAACGCAGCTTCAGGTAAATGATCATACTCACCATTACAAATTGCAGCAAAGCCCTTAATTGTAGATTCTAAGTCTACTAATTTTCCAGGCGAACCTGTGAAGACTTCCGCAACAAAGAAAGGTTGTGATAAGAATCTTTGAATTCTTCTGGCTCTTGCTACTGTTAATTTATCTTCTTCAGAAAGTTCATCCATTCCTAGAATTGCAATAATATCTTGAAGGGATTTATAAGTTTGAAGAATTTTTTGCACTTCTCTAGCAACTCTATAATGTTCATCTCCAACTATTCTTGGATCTAAAATTCTAGAAGTAGAATCTAGTGGATCAACAGCTGGATAAATTCCAATTTCTGCTATCTGTCTAGATAATACAGTTGTTGCATCTAAGTGGGCAAAAGATGTAGCAGGCGCAGGATCTGTTAAGTCATCGGCTGGTACATAAATTGCTTGCACTGATGTAATTGATCCTTTGTTAGTTGTTGTAATTCTTTCTTGAAGGTTACCCATATCTGTTGCAAGTGTAGGCTGATATCCAACTGCTGATGGAATTCTTCCTAACAATGCAGAAACCTCTGAACCTGCTTGTGTGAATCTAAAAATATTATCAACGAAGAAAAGTACATCTTGACCTTCTTGATCTCTAAAATATTCAGCTACAGTTAAACCTGTTAGGGCAACTCTTGCTCTTGCTCCCGGGGGCTCATTCATTTGCCCATAAACTAATGCTGCTTTTGATCCTGGTCCTTCAGGTTTAATAACTCCTGAATCTATCATTTCATGATAAAGGTCATTTCCTTCTCTAGTTCTTTCTCCAACTCCAGCAAAAACTGAAAACCCTCCATGGGCCTTTGCTACGTTATTAATTAATTCCATAATAAGCACTGTCTTACCAACACCAGCACCTCCAAATAAACCAATTTTTCCACCTTTGGCATATGGTGCTAATAGATCAACTACTTTAATTCCTGTAACTAAAATTTCTGTTTCTGTTGATTGATCACTAAAATCAGGTGCCGCTCTGTGAATTGGCCATTTTTCTTTTGTTTTAACTTCACCTTTTTCATCAATAGGTTCACCTATTACATTTATAATTCTTCCTAAAGTTTCTGGTCCAACTGGAACCATAATGGGAGAACCAGTGGCTGTTACTTCATCTCCTCTTTTTAAGCCTTCAGTAGCATCCATTGCAATTGTTCTAACACTTGATTCTCCAAGGTGTTGAGCAACCTCTAAAACTAATCTATTATCTCCATTTTTACATTCTAATGCTGATAAAATTTCTGGCAATTCTCCATCAAATTTAACATCTACTACCGCTCCAATAATCTGTGTAATTTTTCCTTTGCTCATAATTATAAACTTTCTGCTCCTGATATGATTTCAATTAGTTCTTTTGTAATGGCTGCCTGACGACTTCTATTATACTCAATAGTAAGTTTGTCAACCATTTCACCTGCGTTTCGGGTTGCGCTGTCCATTGCGCTCATTCTTGAACCCTGTTCACTAGCTGAATTTTCTAACATCGCTTTAAAAATCTGCGTAGAAATATTTTTAGGTAATAAATTTCTTAGAATTTCATCTTCATCTGGCTCAAATTCATAGCTATCATCAGAAGAATTTCCCTCTACTTCAGATTTTTTTAAAGGAATTATTTGCTGTTCTTGGGGTATTTGAGTAATTACATTTTTAAATTTATTATAAAAAATTGTACATACATCAAATTCTTTTTTTTCAAAATTTTCAATTATCATTTTGCCTACTTTTTCTGCATCTAAATAATTAATAGTTTTTGAATCTTTAAATGATATCCTTTCAACAATACTATCTTGGTAAACTCTCTTTAATTGATCATAACCTTTAGACCCTACAGTTATAATCTTTAAAGTTTTTTCCTCATCATATATTTTTTTAAAATATGTTTTAGCTTTTTTAATAATGTTTGTATTAAAGCCACCACAAAGACCTCTGTCAGATGTTAAGACTATACATAGGTGTATTTTTTCTTCTCCAGTTCCAGAAAGTAACTTAGGAGCATTTTCTTTATCAGAAATTCCACTTGAAAGGTTAAGAATAATATTATTCATTTTTTCAGAATATGGTCTTCCTTTTTCTGCATTTTCCTGAGCTCTTCTAAGTTTTGCAGCAGCAACCATTTTCATAGCTTTGGTAATTTTTTGTGTAGATTTTACACTCGCTATTCTTTTTTTTAGATCGTCTAAAGTTGCCATATTTTTATTAATTAAAACTTTTTTTTAATTTAGTTATTACTTCTACTAATAGTTTTTCAGTATTCTCTTCAAGCTTACCTGTACTTAAAACAGATTCTAAAATTTCTGGTTTTTCAGATTTACATTTTTCAATAATTTTAGACTCAAAATCAGCAATATCTTTAAGCTCTACATCATCTAAATAACCTTTGACTCCACAAAAAACAGAAATTACTTGTTCAGCAACGGTCATTGGAGAATATTGTTTTTGTTTTAGAAGTTCAGTCAATTTTGAACCTCTATTTAAAAGTTTTTGTGTTGAAGCATCTAAATCGGATCCAAATTGTGCAAAAGCAGCCATTTCTCTATATTGCGCAAGCTCAAGTTTCATTGATCCAGAAACTTTTTTCATTGCTTTTGTTTGTGCCGCAGACCCAACTCTAGAAACTGATAAACCTACGTTGATCGCAGGTCTAATTCCTTGGTTAAACAATTCTGTTTCAAGAAATATCTGTCCATCAGTAATTGAAATCACATTAGTTGGGATAAACGCAGATACGTCTCCTCCTTGTGTTTCAATTATCGGAAGAGCAGTTAATGAACCTCCACCATGCTCATCGCTAAGCTTGGCAGCTCTTTCAAGCAATCGGCTATGTAGATAAAATACATCTCCTGGATAGGCTTCTCTTCCTGGTGGTCTTCTTAATAAAAGTGACATCTGCCTATAAGCTACAGCCTGCTTAGATAAATCATCATAAATGATTAATGCATGCATACCATTGTCTCTATAGTATTCACCCATAGTACACCCCGTATAAGGTGCTAAGAATTGAAGTGGTGCTGCGTCTGAAGCTGTAGCGGCTACAATTGTTGTGTATTCCATTGCACCAGCTTCTTCTAAAGTTTTTTGAATTTGCCTAACCGTAGATCTTTTTTGACCTATAGCGACATAAATACAATAAAGCTTTTGTTTCTCATCACCAGATTCATTTATTTTTTTTTGATTAATGATTGCATCAATAGCAACTGCAGTTTTCCCAGTTTGTCTATCGCCAATAATTAATTCACGTTGTCCTCTTCCAACTGGCACTAGACTATCAATTGATTTTAAACCTGTTTGCATTGGTTCACTAACAGATTGTCTTGGAATAATTCCAGGAGCTTTTACCTCAACCCTGTTTTTTTTTATTCCTTTATCTAAAGCACCTTTGCCATCAATTGGATTTCCTAATCCATCAACAACCCGTCCCAATAATTCTTTTCCAACGGGTGTATCAACAATATTTCCTGTTCTTTTAACAACGTCACCTTCTTTTATTTTTCTATCATCTCCAAAAATTACAACTCCAACATTTTCGCTTTCTAAGTTAAGAGCCATACCTTTTGATCCATCGGAAAATTCAACCATCTCTCCCGCCTGTACGTTATCTAATCCGTATACTCTGGCAATACCATCTCCTACTGATAAAACTTGACCAATTTCAGTCACTTCTGCTTTATCGCCAAATTTTTTAATTTGTTCTTTTAATATTTTTGTTACTTCTGATGGGTTTATATCCATTTATGCCTCTATCATCCTATTTTCAATTTGTTGTAATTTATTTTTAATAGAGGTGTCTACCATTGTACTTCCAACTTGCACAATCAAACCCCCAATTAAACTTGAGTCATGCTTGTAGTTTAATTTTATTTTTGAGCTAAAGTTTTTAGTTAGCTCTTCTTTTATGTTATTAACTTCTTTTTCTGTAAGATCTTTTGCTGAAGTTAACTCTGCTTTTAATTCACCTCTTTTAATTGAGCACGTTTCAATAAAACTTTTTAAAATTTTATCAACATAAAAGAACCTTCTTTTAGTTATTAGAAAACTTAAAAATTTTGTTAATAGTTCGTTTAATTTATATTGTTCCGAAATTTTTTTTAAAGCGTTAAGCTGATCTCCTTTATTATTTGTTGGGTCTTTAATTAAAGATCTAAAATCATCAGATGTTACGATTAAACTAATAATTGAAGAAGAGTGATCTTCAATTTCATTTAACTTAGTAGCTTCTGTAGCCAATTCATAAAGTGCTAGGGAGTATCTGCTAGCCGACGTTTCTGAAAAATCTTTATTTTTGGTCAATTTTTTGTTCCTTATAAATAATTGAAGATTTATTAAAATTTTGTTTTAATTAACATATGACCCTAGCCTCTTCAAGTCACACATTGTCTAAAAGTCTTATTTTTTGTTCATTAATTGAAGGTTATTGGGTCAACATCAACCGTTAGTTTCATTCCAGTGGGAAATTTGAACTTTTCAATAATTTTCGCTAATGAATTCTGTACTTTTAGAGATTTTCGTCCTCTAATTAAAAGCCTGATTCTAAACTTTCTTTTTAATCTAAATATTGGAGCATTTACAGGTCCAAGAACCTTACCTTCTACTTCACTTTCTATAAAACCTTTAAATTTGTAAGCTTCTTTTTCTAATTCTCTTTCATTGCTACCTGTAATTATTAAAGCAATAAATCTTTGAAAAGGTGGAAGATTATTCTCTCTTCTAATTTCAAGTTCTTTACTCAAAAATATATCAGGGTCTTTATTGGTAATATCTGTAATCATTTTAGTATTTAAATTATAAGTTTGAAAATAAACTGTTGCAGGCTTTCCTGTTCTCCCCGCTCTTCCTGAAAGCTGATGGTATAATTGTAGATTTTTCTCAGCTCCTCTTAAGTCGTGACCCTGTGATGACAGGTCAATATCAACCACGACTATACAATTTAAGCTTGGGAAATGAAATCCTTTTGAAATCAATTGCGTTCCAATTAAAATTTGAATTTCATTATTTATAATTTTTTCTAGAATTTCTGAAGAACTTTTTTTATTCATTGTATCACTTGAAAATATTGTAGTTATTTTTGAGGGAAATATTTTTTTAACTTCTTCTGATATTCTTTCAACACCTGGTCCACTAAAAATAAAATCACATTGTCCTTTTTTAGAGCAGTCTCTATTTAATAAAGTTTTATATCCACAATAGTGACATAATAAAATTTTTTTATTTTTGTGATACACCAAATTTATTGAACAATTTGGACATGAATAACTATTAAAACATTTTTTACATAAAACATAAGGTGAAAAACCTCTTCTATTTAAAAAAAATAAAACCTGATCTTTTTTTTCGAGATGAAAATTAACTTTTTCAATGATTTTTTTTGAAATCCATGATTGTTTTTCTAATTTAGTATTATTTAAATTAATTATTTCATAATTGGGTAATGATGCATTTAAATATCTTTGATCTAATTTTGATAAACTATATTTACCTTTTTTTATATTGTCATAAGTTTCAATGGAAGGAACTGCTGTAATTAAATTGATTGGAATATTTTCAAACGACGCTCTAGAAATTGCCATGTCTCTTGCATTATAGGTTACACCCTCATCTTGTTTATACGATTGGTCATGTTCCTCATCAACAATGATTAATCCTAATTTTTTAAAAGGTAAAAATAATGAAGATCGTGCACCAATTACAACTTTAATTTTATCATTAGCAATACCACTCCAAATGATTTCTCTATTTTTTTTTGTTATTCCTGAATGCCAAACGGCCGGTTTAAATCCTAAAAATTCTATAAATTTACTTTGAAACTGTCCTGTTAAACCAATTTCAGGTAACAAAATTAAGCCTTGCAAACCTTTATTAATTATCTCTTTTAAGGCTTCAAAATAGACCATGGTTTTACCCGAGCCTGTTGTCCCTTGTAAAACATGAACTCTAAATTTGTGATTAGAAACATTCATTTTTTTCAAACAATTTTTTTGCTCCTTCGAAAGCTCAATTTTATTTTGTTTAATAGCAATTTTAAATTGCTCATAAGCTTCACTCGAAATTTCTTCTACTACGTTACTACTTAATAATAGTAGTTTTAAAGCCATGCCTTTAGGGACCATGTTGTATTCTGAAAACCAATTTAAAAACTTAATAGTATTTTTCTTTAAAGATGGGACATTTAATTTTCTTGAAACTTTCTTAATTGCAAAATTCTTATTTGTACTTTTTTCAAATTCGTTCCAAACTACCCCTGTAAGTTCTGACCTCCCAAATGGCACAATAACGTAATCACCTTCTTTAAGTTTTAAATCAGAATTATAGGTAAATGGATGATTAAAAATATTAGGTATGAGAATTGGTACTTTCATATCTTTATACTATGAAAAAATTTTAAGAGTGTATTGCTGTTTCTTGCAGCAGTCTAAGGTTATTGATTACCAATATTAATACACCCTTCATTTTACTTCTTCTTTCTATACTACCAATATACCACGGAATATAAAAGTAATTAACAAATCTAACAGTAATTCCAGCACTTTTTTAAGTTTAATTTAACTTTAGTTTTTCTTCAAGTCCTTCCTTGCGAGCACACTCTATTTATCCAATGTTATTTAAAATCATTTTTTTACTTTATCTAAATCTTTTATATTAACAAAGTTATTAGATAAATTTTTATTATCATTTTTAATTTCTCTATAAAAATTCCATGCTAAAACTAACATAATATTATTTTTATTTTTAACACTTGATTTACTTTTTATAGGTATTTTTACACCAGGAATATATTTACCTTGTTTAAATTTATTATCTTCAATAATAAAATCAATTTCGTTTGTTATTCCAAAAAAATTTAAAGCTGTTGTTGCTTTAGCTGGAGATCCATAGCCTATTATTTTATTATTACTTCTTTTAATATTTTTTAAATTATTAATTACATTTTCTCTAATTTTATAAATTTTATCCCCAAACTCTTTATATGTTTTGTATTTTTTGATACCAAAAATTTCTTCTTCTTTAATTAATTTCTTAACAGAATTTTCTATTTTAGTTTTTTTGTCTTTTTTTATATAAATTCTTAAAGAACCACCATGTGTTTCTATTTTTTCAGCTCTGAATATTTTCACTTTAAATTGATCAAAAAAGTTAATTAGAGATGTAAGAGACCAGTAATTATAGTGCTCATGATAAATATTATCAAAGGTTAAATCTTTAAGCGTATTCATTAAGTTTTGAACTTCAATGATAATTATACCTTTTTTGCTTAAAAGCTGAATCATACATTCAGCCATTTCTTTTAAGTTATCTGAGTGCGCAAAAACATTTGAAGCTAAAATTAAATCAGCATTTTTTTTAATATTTTTAATATTTTTCTTATCTAAAAATCCATTAAAAGTTTTTATTTTATTTTTATTAGCAAGTTTTGCTAAGTTTTTAGCTGGCTCAATACCTAGAATATTTTTAAAACCCAATTCTTTAAATGGTTTTAAGGCTACACCATCATTACTTCCAATATCAATTATATAAGACTTCTGTGGTTTTAACTTATATTCTTTTACATAATTTTTTGCGGCACTAATAAAGTGCTCTCTAAAGCTAGCAGAAGTTGATGATGTATATAAATAATTAGAAAACATTTTTTTTGCATCTACGGCTACTGATAGTTGGCAGTTATGGCAATTATCACAATAATTTACCTCTAGTGGATATAATTCACATTTTTCATCTTTTGTATTTAATAAATTATTAGCCAAGGGTTGATATCCTAAAGAAACAACTCTTTTAAGTTTTGTGTTCCCACACGATCTACAGTCAAATTTATAACTACTCATAAGAAGATCTCTTTCAGCTTCATCCACAAAAATGTGTCTTATAGTGTGAGAAATTCCATAATTTTCATGGTCTCTCTCTCCTCTTACCAAATTAAGAAAGGTCGTGTCTTTAGTAAAAACCATTGTGTGTGCTACATTTGGTTTAATAATTGATAATTGCCCCTCATTAACAACTTGAGTAATTTTTGGCGCGTTAGGATTAAGTATGTCTTGAAAAATTTCTATAATCTGACCTTTTGTGAATAAGCATTTTTGTTCTTGCTGTGGATGATAATGATTTGCTCTAATTGTTCCTTTTTTAGAATCAATTAAACCAATCAAATTGATTGATTCAGTTAATTCGTGATTGCTAATTTTTCCACGTTCATCAATAAATTCATTATCTCCATCTCTCACATGTTCTAAATCTTTTATTAAACTTTGCTTAGACCACTTAAGGATCATTTCTTTAATACACTCATCAAGTCCATATAAAAATTTAAAACCAGTTCTTAAAATTTTTTTATTAGATAATGAAAACCCCATATTTGGAATTTCATCATTTGTTTCTCTTAAAGTTACTTTTGGATTGTGTTTTTTACACATCTCGGCAACTTCTTTTACTGTGACTGTGTCTTTGGTTAGATTAAAAATGTCAGATGATAAATCTTCTCTTTCTTCCATAAATTTAAAGCATCTTGCAACATCAATTAGTGGTACTAAACTTTTAACCTGTTTTCCTCCAGCAAAAAGTCTTAAAGTTCCATTTTGCGAAGCCATCTTTGAAAAAAAATTGGCCATTATATCTATTCTAGCTGTGTCAGTAGAGTAGCCATAAACCGATCCAAGTCTTAAGATAATATAATTTTTTCCAGAATCCTTCAGCTGTTTTTCATTAAAATCTTTTGACTTACCATAGGATAATATAGGAAATGTTTTTTCTTCTTCATTAATATCATTTTTAACTTTTTCAATGCCTTCATAAACTACATGCGAAGAAGGCATAATGATTTTACATTTATCATCTATTGCATCTAAAATATTTTGCGTTCCCTCTTCTGCAACTTTTTTTATTTTATAATCAGACTGTTTACTGCTCTCACTTTTAACTCTAGGAACGTCAGTTATACCAGCTAAGTGATGAATAATATCAGCATCATGACAATGCTTTTTTATTAATTCTTTGTCCAAAATATCTCCTTGAACAAAATTCATATTCCAGCTTCTAATTTGATTTACTCTCTCAGAGATAAATCTATTATCAATTACAGTTATTTGATCGTTCCAACTATAACCTGAATATATTTTACACAATTCTGTACCGATATATCCTAGACCACCTGTAATAACTATTTTTTGCATTTAATGATATATATATTATTATATTAATAATAATAACAAATAAATAATATGAAAATTTTTGACTGCTTTATGTATTCTGATGAAAATATGCTTTTAGATATCAGATTTAACATTTTAAATAATATTGTAGACAAGTTTGTTATAGCTGAAGCAAAATATACTCATGATGGTAACTTAAAAAAATTAAATTTTGATATTAAAAAATATCAAATGTTTAAAAATAAAATTAATTATATTGTGGTAGAAAATGAGTCCCCAGAAATTAGAACAATTAATAGGGAAGATACCACTACTACAATTGCAGATAAAAAAATTAAAAATAGCATTAAAAGAGATCATTATCAAAGAGAGCAACTAAGTATCGGAATAGCAGAAGCAGATGGCGAAGATTTGATAATAATTAGCGATTTAGATGAGATACCAAATTTAAACGAAATTAAATTTAATAATATTAATAATGAAATACTTTTTTTTAAACAAAAGATGTTTTATTATAAGCTAAATTTACATTATGATGGTTATTGCTGGTATGGAACAAAAGCGGTTAAAAAAAAAAATTTTATTTCACCACAATGGCTAAGAAATCTAAAAAGTAAAAAATATCCTTTTTGGCGTTTTGATACCTTTTTTTCTGAAAAAAAATATATGAATATAAAGTTTGTGGATAATGGAGGTTGGCATTTTACTTGCATTAAAAAACCAGAAGAAATTGAAAAAAAACTTTTATCTTTCGCTCATCATTACGATTACGAACAGGCTGGCTTGTCTTTAGAGGACCTTAAAAGTAAAATTAAAGAAAAATATGTACTGTATGATCATCATGTGGATAAAAGAGTAAACAACAAATGGAATTCAACAAAAAAATTATCAAAAATAGATATTAATGAAATGCCAGAATTTATTAAAATAAATAAAAATTTGTATAAAGATTGGTTAGAAAATTAATTTAAAAATTGATAAAATATTCGATTATCAAGAGTGTATTGCTCTTTTATCTACTGATAAAGCTGCTTCTTTTACTGCTTCTGAGAATGTTGGGTGTGCATGACATGTTCTTGCGATATCCTCAGCGCTTGCTCCGAACTCCATTGCAACTCCAATCTCTGCAATTAGTTCACCTGCGTGCGATCCAATAATATGTGCTCCTAAAACTCTATCAGTTTTTTCATCAGCTAGAATTTTTACAAAACCTTCAGCTTCATCAATTGCTTTAGCTCTTGAGTTTGCCATAAATAAAAACTTACCAATTTTATATTTTATATTTGCTTCTTTTAATTGCTCTTCTGTTTTCCCAATAGATGCAACTTCTGGCGTTGTGTAAACAACTCCAGGAATAATATCATAATTTACATGTCCCGATTGTCCTGCAATATTTTCTGCAACTGCAATACCTTCGTCTTCAGCTTTGTGCGCTAACATTGGTCCTTCGATTACATCGCCAATTGCATAAACATTACTCACGTTTGTTTGAAAACTCTTATTTATTTTAATTCTTTTCTTGTCATCTAACTCAACACCAATTGCTCCTAAATTTAAGTTATTAGTATTTGGTTTTCTACCAACTGATATAAGAACTACATCACACTCAAAATTGACTTTTTTTCCATTTTTATCAGAAGTTGAAACTGTTGCACCTTTAGCATTTTTTTTAATTCCTTCTACTTTTGTTTGCATATGGAAATTAATTCCTTGTTTTTTTAAAATTTTCATGAACTCTGTTGATACTTCTCTATCCATTCCTGGTGTAATATTTGCAAGAAATTCAACTACATGAACTTCAGTACCTAATCTAGACCAAACGGATCCCATCTCTAGACCTATATAGCCCCCACCAACGACAATCATTTTTTTTGGAACTGCCTGCAAGGTTAATGCTCCTGTTGAGGAAACAATTATTTTTTCATCAAATTTAATTCTCGGTAATGAAATTGGCACAGAACCTGTACTAATTACCGTTTTTTCTGTTTCTATAATAGTTTCTTTATTTTGATCGTCTAAAATAGAAATTTTGTTTACTGATTTGAAACTTGCAATTCCCTTAAAATAAGTAACTTTATTTTTCTTAAATAAAAACTCTACACCTTTGGTTAAAATAGTAACTGCTTTATCCTTATTTTTCATCATTTTCTCAAGATTAAGCTTCACTTCACCAACCTCTATCCCAAGTTTAGAAAAATTCTGTGCCTTATGATAATTTTCTGAAATATTTAATAAATTTTTAGAAGGTATGCAGCCAACGTTTAAACAAGTTCCACCCAATGATCCTCTAGATTCTATGCACGCAGTTTTGAAGCCTAATTGTGCTAATCTTATTGCACATACATAGCCTCCCGGACCTCCACCTATTACTACAACTTGAAATTTATCTGACATTTAAATATTTAAAAATAACCTTCTTGGATCTTCCAAGTTTTCTTTAACCATTTTTAAGAATGAAACAGATTCTTTTCCATCAATAATTCTATGATCATAAGACAACGCAAGATACATAATGGGTCTAATCTTAATTTCACCATCAACTACGATTGGTCTTTCTACTATATTGTGCATTCCTAATACACCGGATTGAGGTAAGTTTAATATTGGTGTAGATAACATTGAGCCATAAACGCCTCCATTGCTTATAGTAAAAGTTCCTCCCTGAAGATCTTCGATAGTTAATTTGCCATCTCTTGCTTTTTCTGAAATAGTTTTAATATTTTTTTCAATATCAGAAAATGATAACTCATCTGCATTCCTTAAAACTGGAACAACCAATCCTCTTTCAGTTCCTACTGCAAAACTTATATTATAATAATTTTTATAAATAATTTCATCTCCATCAATTTCAGCATTAACAGAAGGAAAATTTTTTAGAGCAACAACACAAGCTTTTACAAAAAATGACAT
>Ga0209709_10002687_pt1 | contig 15232 bp, 10 predicted proteins | sample ArcticOcean_MG_C_2_FD_187435 | JGI IMG/M metagenome (GOLD analysis project Ga0209709, IMG submission 187435) | Marine microbial communities from western Arctic Ocean - ArcticOcean_MG_CB4_136 (SPAdes) (version 2) | ecosystem: Environmental > Aquatic > Marine > Oceanic | place: Arctic Ocean... | reverse complement strand
CTCACCAACGGGTACTGCACGTATACCAACACAAGGGTCATGCCTACCTTTAACTGAGATAGTGGTATTTTTTCCAAATTTATCTATAGTTTTTCTAGTTGTTAAAATAGAAGAAGTTGGCTTAACGGCAAATGAAACAATAATTTCTTGTCCTGTTGAAATTCCACCAAGAATCCCACCTGCATTATTAGAGTTAAATTTTAATTTTTTACCTGTTTGCGAAATTTCATCTGAGTTTTGTTCTCCACTTAATTGGGCAGAACTCATTCCCGAGCCAATATTAACACCTTTAACAGCATTAATACTCATCATTGCAGAAGCAATATCCATATCTAATTTAGAATAAATAGGAGCACCTAAACCAACAGGAATTCCTCTAGCTCTTACTTCAATCACCGCACCACAAGAGGATCCTGATTTTCTTACATCTAATAAATACTTTTCCCAAAGTTTGACCATATTTTTATCTGGGCAAAAAAATGGATTTCTATTAATTACTTGATCGCTCCACTTAGTGGTATCACATCCTAATATTCCTAATTGAGTAACAGCACCAACAACTTTAAAATTTTTACCTAATTTATTTTCTAAAATTTTTTTTGCAATTGCACCTGCTGCAACTCTTGAAGCTGTTTCTCTTGCAGAAGATCTGCCACCTCCACGATAATCTCTTATTCCATATTTCTTAAAATACGTAAAATCAGCGTGTCCTGGTCTAAATTTGTTTTTGATATTTCCATAATCTTTAGATCTCATGTCTTGATTATAAATAATTAAAGAAATGGGTGTTCCAGTTGTTTTGCCCTCAAATACTCCTGATAAAATTTGAACTTTATCGTCTTCTTTTCTCTGCGTAGTAAATTTTGACTGCCCAGGTTTTCTTTTGTCTAGCTCTGCTTGAATATCTTGTTCTTTTAAGTTTATATTGGGTGGGCAACCATCAACAACACAACCTAAGGCTGGTCCATGAGATTCTCCCCATGTTGTGAAACGAAATTGCTTTCCAAAAGTATTAAATGACATTATCTATATTATATAGATTATTTTGTTAAAATTATGAATCAAAAAAACTCATTAGGGCTCAATAATTGCTTTTTAGATAAAAATGACCCAATAGACTTATTTGAAGTCTGGATGAATGAAGCAAGAAAGACTGAACCAAATGATCCAAATGCAGTAGCGTTAGGAAGTTCTGATCACAATAACTCTCCATCAATTAGGATGGTTTTATTAAAAGACTTTAATAAAGATGGATTTATTTTTTATACAAATTTGAATAGTCAAAAGGGAAATGAGTTAAAGAATAACCCAAAAGCTGCAATGTGTTTTCATTGGAAAAGCCTCTTAAGACAAGTAAGAATTAATGGAACAGTGCAAAAAGTTTCTGATAAAGTAGCAGATGAATATTACACTACTAGAGGTTATGAAAGTAGAATTGGTGCATGGGCTTCAAAACAGAGTTCTATTTTAAATAATAGAGATGAACTTTTAAACTCAATAGAAGAATATAAGAAAAAATATGATAATAAAAATAAAGTTCCAAGACCAGATCATTGGTCAGGTTGGAATTTAATACCTACAAGTATAGAATTTTGGCTAGATGGTGATAGTAGAATTCACGAAAGACTTAAATATAACAAAGATGATACTGGTAACTGGAGTAAGTCTTTATTAAGTCCTTAGAAGCTTCTTTCTAAACTAAAAGAAGTAAGATTTTCTAAAATTTTTTTTTCATCACTATCTTTGAATGCTGTTAAAGAGTTTGACGCAAGATTAATGAAATGTTCAGCTTTCTTATAACATTCTTTAATTATATTATATTTTTTAATAAGTATTAAAGTAAAGTTTAGATCTTCATCTGATCTGCTATTTTGTCTAAAAATATCTTTCAGTTTATTTTTTTCAATAGAAGTTGTATTTTGAAATAACAAAATTACAGGTAAAGTAATCTTACCTTCAAAGAAATCTTTACCAATCTTTTTTCCAAAAACTTTTAGGTCAGAATTATAATCTAAAGTATCATCAGCAATTTGAAATGTTAAACCTAAGTTTTTACCATAAAATTCAAGTGCCGCTTTTTCCTTTATTTCTTTATTAGATAAAATTGCACCAACTTTAGTTGCAGCTGAAAAAAGTTCAGCTGTTTTGGCTGTTATAATTTTTAAATAAGTTTCTTCTAGCATATCAACTTCACTTTTGTGTTGAAGTTGTAATATTTCTCCTTGTGCAATTTTTGAAGAAGTTGAAGATAAAAGTTTTAGAACTTCTAAGTTTCCATCTTCTACCATCATCTCAAAACATCTACTTAATAAGTAATCTCCAACTAAAACAGAAGAGTGGTTTCCCCAAATTGAATTTAATGTTTTTTTTCCTCTTCTTACATTTCCAAGATCAATAACATCATCATGCATTAAAGTTGCACCATGTATCATTTCTATGCATGCAGCTAGATTAATATCTCGACCACCTTTGGTATATCCACATAATTTAGCAGACCCAAGAGTTAAGAGAGCTCTTAACCTTTTGCCACCTGTTTCTATATGGTAATCAGTCATTTTTTGTACCAAATCAACTTCACTTAAAAGTTTTGATTTAATTTTTTCTTCAACTAAAACTAATTTTTCATCAACCGAATCTTTTAGTTGAAAATAAGAATTATTAATTTGGTTTCTAAGCTGAACTACTGTTCCCATAAAAAATAAATTAGTATAATTAAGTTATATTTATTACTTATCAATTGACGCACCTTAATCTTCAACTATAAGTAAGCTTTATGTTCAATCAAAAATTGTATAAGGATTAACAATGTTCTCCTTTTTTAAAAAGAAAAAAATAGTAGCTCATATCAAGCTAAATGGTGTGATTGGGAATGTTGGAAAATTTAAACAAGGTATAGATTTTGCGGGACAAGAAGAAATTATTGAGAAAGCATTTTCACTAAAGAAAGCAAAGGCAGTAGCAATTACTATAAATTCACCTGGTGGATCACCTGTACAATCTCACTTAATCTATAAATTTATTAGAGCTCAAGCTAAAAAAAAAAAAATTAAAGTTATAGTATTTGCAGAAGACGTTGCGGCATCAGGTGGTTATCTAATAGCTTGTGCTGGTGATGAAGTATATGCAAATTCAAGCTCAATTATTGGTTCAATAGGAGTTATTTATTCATCATTTGGCTTTACTGAATTAATTAAAAAAATTGGCGTTGAAAGGAGAGTGCACACTGCTGGAAAAAATAAAAGTTCACTAGATCCATTTCAAGAAGAAAAGACAGAAGATATCGAACGGCTTAAAAAAATTCAATTAGATCTTCATAAAGATTTTATTCAAGTAGTAGAAGAAAGTAGAGGTTCTAAACTTAAAAAAAATGAAATTGAATTATTTTCAGGAGAGTTCTGGGCCGGTAGTAAAGCAAAAGAGCTTGGTCTGATAGATGGATTGGGAAATGCTAATGATATTTTAAAAGAAAAATTTGGTGAAGATGTTGTTATTAAAAAATTTGAAAAATCTAAAAGCTGGTTTAGTAAAAAATTTTCTTCCTCTATTAACCAAATGGATCAATTAGCAAATATTTTAGAGGAAAGATCTATCTGGCAAAGATATGGCTTCTAAAAAAAAAATTAAAAAATATAAATTTAAATCTTTTCAAGATACGATCCTTAATCTTCAAAAATATTGGAGTAAACAAGGATGTATTATTCTTCAACCATATGACATGGAAGTAGGAGCTGGAACTTTTCATCCCGCTACAACTTTGAGATCATTAGGCCCCAAACCTTGGAAGGCAGCCTATGTACAGCCTTCAAGAAGACCTACGGATGGAAGATATGGTGATAACCCAAATAGACTACAACACTATTATCAATTTCAAGTTTTAATAAAACCTTCTCCAGATAATATTAAAAAACTTTATTTAAATAGTTTAGCGGTAATTGGCATCAATCATAAAGAACACGACATTAGATTTGTGGAAGATGATTGGGAGAGTCCAACTCTAGGTGCCGCAGGACTTGGTTGGGAAGTTTGGTGTGATGGAATGGAAATTACTCAATTTACGTACTTTCAACAAATGGCCAGCATTGAGTGCAAACCAGTTTCGATTGAAATTACCTATGGTCTTGAAAGAATTTGCATGTTTACTCAGCAAAAAAAAAATGTTTACGATCTATTATGGAATGATGAAGGAGTTAAATATGGAAATGTGTTCTTTCAAGCAGAAAAAGAATTTTCAGCATATAATTTTGAGTACGCTAATATAGAAAATTTATTTAAGATGTTTGATATGCTTGAGTTCGAAGCAAAATCACTAGTAGAAAAAAAAATATCACTGCCAGCATATGATCAATGTTTAAAAGCAAGTCATGTATTTAATATTTTAGATGCAAGAGGAGCAATAAGTGTTGCTGAAAGAGCAGGATATATTGGGCGTATTAGAGATATTACGAAAGCTGTTGCTGAATGTTGGTTAAGTAGTCAAGTGGAATAATGTCAATTTTTTTTTTAGAACTATTTAGTGAAGAAATTCCAGCTAATTTGCAGCGAAATTCCCGTACTGTTTTATTGGAGAGTTTTCAAAAACTATTTGATGAAAAAAAAATCTCTTTTAAAAAAAGCTTATCTTTATCTACCCCTAATAGACTTATAGTTTTATTTGAAGGCTTATCTAAGGAAGTATTCCAGAAAGCAGAAGAAGTAAAAGGACCCAATGTCAGTGCGCCAGAAAAAGCCATAGAAGGTTTTTTAAGATCTAATCAAATAAATAAAAAAAATTTATTTAAAAAAAAGATAGAAAAAGGTGAGTTTTATTATTTTAAAAAAACTTCAAAAAAAATCAGAACAATTAACCTACTAGAAGAACACATGCCATTAATCCTTGATAAATTACAATGGAAAAAATCAATGAGATGGGGAAATTATAACCTTAATTGGGCAAGACCTTTAAAATCTATATTAGCTGTTTTTGATGATAAAAGTTTGAGTTTTAAATTTCACCATTTAAAATGTTCAAATACAACATTCGTAGATAAAGAATTTGAAGATAAGAAAAAAATATTTAAAGATTTTAAAAGCTACAAGAAGTTTTTTAATCAATCAGGCATCATTATAGATCAAACTTTAAGAAAAAAATTTATTGTTAAAGAATTTGAAAAAATATGTAATAAGAAGAATTTTATAATTGAGCCAAATAATAAACTTTTAGATGAGGTAACAGATATATTGGAGCAACCTAATATTTTGGTATGTGAGTTTGATAAAAAATTTTTGAATATCCCAAAAGAAATTTTGATAACTACAATGCAGCATCATCAAAAATATTTTCCAACATTTGATAAAAAAGGAAAGATAACAAATGAATTTCTAGTTATTGCAAACAATAAAGATACAGAGGGTTATATAAAATTAGGAAATGAAAGAGTTGTAGAAGCAAGATTAAGTGATGCGCAATTTTTCTGGAACAAAAATAAATCACAAAATTTAGTTAAACAAGTATCTAAATTAAAAACAATGAATTATTTCAAAGGACTTGGATCTTATTTTGATAAAATTCAAAGAATGAGAAAATTGGGTGGAATGATTTCAGATGAATTATTGATTAGTAAGGATCAAGTTGAATTATCAGCATCAATTTGTAAAGTTGATTTAATTTCAGACTTAGTTGGAGAGTTTCCTGAGCTCCAAGGAATTATGGGTGGATATTTTGCTGAAATTCAAGGATTTAATAAAGAAATAGTTTTAGCGATAAGTGAACATTATCTTCCAACAGGTCTTGATAGCAAAACTCCAAAAAAACCATTTAGTATTGCTTTAGCATTAACTGATAAGATTGATACTTTAGTAGGCTTTTTTGGTGTCAATCAAAAACCTACAAGTTCAAAAGATCCTTATGCACTAAGAAGGTCTGCATTGGGTGTTATAAAATTGTTAATCGATAATAATAAAGAGTTTAAAATAAAAGATCTTATCAGCTACTCAACTTCTTTACATAGAGATCAAGGGTTTGAACTTTCAAATGAAGCATTACAACAAGAATTAACTTCTTTTTTGATGGATAGACTAAAGTATTATATGAAAGAAAAGAAAATCAGAGCAGATATTGCTGAAGCTAGCATTAACTCATATGGAATAAATCATATGACTAAAATTTATAAAAAGGCATTAACATTAGATAATTTGATAAATAAAGAAATTGGGAAAGATATAATTGTAAGCTACAAAAGAGCTTCCAATATATTAGATAACGAATTAAAAAATAGTGATCTTGAACTATTAAATGCAACTGATCCTGGTATTTTTAAAAATGATTATGAGAAAAATTTATTAAAAAAAATTAATGAGTTAAGAAAATATTTTATGAATATAAACAAGGATGAAGATTATATAGATTCTCTTACAAATTTAGCTGAGGCTAAAAAGGTGATTTTTGAGTTTTTTGATAATGTAAAAGTTAACGATGAAGATAGAAATATTAAAAAAAACAGATTGGAACTTTTACAAATGTTATGTAGAACATTTGATAATTACATAAACTTTTCAAATATTGAGACTAAATAGTGAACAAATTAATTTTAAATTTTAAATCTAAAGATTCTAAAAAAATTAAAAACCCAAAAAATTTTTTAGGTGGAAAAGGCACTAACCTTTCTGAAATGGGTAGAATGGGATTACCTGTTCCTCCAGGATTTACTATTACAACTAAAGTATGTGAATTATTTTATAAAGATAAAAAAAAGTTAAATTCAAAAATAGCTAATACTATAAAAAAAGAATTAAAAACTATCGAAAAAGAAGTTGGAAAAAAATTTGGTGATTTAAAAAATCCATTATTATTATCTGTAAGATCTGGTGCAAGAGTATCTATGCCAGGAATGATGGACACAATTTTAAATCTAGGTTTAAATGATAAAACCGTAATTGCTCTTGCAAACAAAACTTCTAATATGAGATTTGCAAAAGATAGTTATAGGAGATTTATCCAGATGTATGGAAATGTTGTAATGGGAGTTGAAGGTTACTACTTTGAAGAATTAATAGAAAATTATAAATTAACTAAAGGCGTTCTTTTAGATACGGATTTAGACTCGAATGATTGGGAAGGCTTAATCAATGACTTTAAAAAAGTTGTTAAGGATCAAACTAAAAAAGAATTTCCACAAAATGTGTATGAGCAATTGTTTGGTGCAATTAGTGCAGTATTTTTATCTTGGGAAAGCAATAGGGCAAAAATCTATAGAAAATTAAATCAAATACCAGCTGAATGGGGAACTGCTGTTAACGTTCAATCTATGGTATTTGGTAACATGGGTGATGACTGTGCAACTGGGGTTGTCTTTACAAGAAATCCATCTGACGGTGTTAATGAGCTTTATGGAGAATACTTAATTAATGCTCAAGGAGAAGATGTTGTAGCGGGAACAAGAACACCTCAATACATTACAAAAAAAGGTAGAAAGGATGCAAAAGTAAAGGAAGTTTCAATGGAAGAGTCTATGCCTAAAGTGTTTAAACAATTAGACAAAATTTTAAAAGTTTTAGAGAAGCACTACAAAGACATGCAGGATGTAGAATTTACTGTTGAGAATAAAAAATTATGGATGTTGCAGACAAGATCTGGCAAAAGAACTTCAAAATCTGCAGTTAGGATTGCAGTAGATATGGTTAAAGAAAAATTAATTTCAAAAAAAGAAGCGGTTATGAGAATAGACCCAAGTTCTTTAGATACATTATTACACCCAACATTAGATGAAAAAAGTCCAGCAGATGTTATAGCAAGTGGCCTGCCTGCTTCACCTGGTGCTGCAAGTGGTAAAGTTGTTTTTTCATCAGAAGAAGCTGAAAGATTAAATGATATGATGCAAGACACTATCTTGGTAAGAGTTGAAACATCTCCAGAAGACATTCATGGAATGCATGCAGCCAAAGGAATTTTAACTGCAAGAGGTGGAATGACTAGTCATGCTGCAGTTGTTGCAAGGGGTATGGGAAGACCTTGTGTATCTGGCTCTAGTGAAATTGATATAAACTATGAGGCTAAAACTTTTAAAACAACATCCATTGAAGTTAAAGAAGGTGATATTATTACAATCGATGGTTCAACTGGAAGAATCATTTTAGGACAAGTGCCAACAGTCAAACCAGAAATTTCTGGAGATTTTTCAAAGCTAATGAGTTGGGCTGATGGTTTTAGAAAATTAAAAGTTAGAACTAACTCTGAAACACCACTAGACACGAAAACTGCAAGAGATTTTGGAGCTGAAGGAATTGGTCTTTGTCGAACAGAACATATGTTTTTTGATGAAGAAAGAATTTTATCAGTTAGAGAAATGATTTTGTCAAAAACAATAGAAGATAGAAATAAAGCCTTAGAAAAACTTTTACCTCATCAAAAAAAAGATTTTATCAAAATATTTAAGATAATGAATGGCCTTCCTGTTACGGTAAGATTATTAGATCCACCATTACATGAATTTCTTCCTAAAACAGAAAAAGAAATTAATGATGTTGCAAAAGTTGTAGACCTTCCTTTAAAAGAAATTAAATCTAGAATTAATGAATTACATGAACAAAATCCAATGCTTGGCCATAGAGGCTGTAGATTAGGAATCTCATTTCCTGAAATTTATGAAATGCAATGTAGGGCAATCTTTGAAGCCCTATCAGAACTTAAAATAAAAAAAATAAAATCAGCATTTCCTGAAATTATGATTCCACTGGTTTCAACAGAAGCTGAAATTAGAATAATGAAAGATTTAGTTTTAAGAATAGCGAAAGAAGTTCAAAAAGATAAGAAAGTTAAAATTGATTATTTAGTTGGAACTATGATTGAGTTGCCAAGAGCGGCTATTAAAGCAAATGACATAGCAAAACATGCTGAATTTTTTAGTTTTGGAACTAACGATTTAACACAAACAACATTTGGCTTAAGTAGAGACGATAGTGGAAAGTTTTTAAATGACTATCTTGAAAATAAAATCTTTTCTATCGATCCATTTATTTCAATTGATGATGGGGTAGGTGATTTAATAGAAATTGCAGTTGAAAAAGGACTAAAACAAAACAAAAAAATTAAACTTGGCATTTGTGGTGAGCATGGTGGTGACCCTAAAAGTATCCATTTTTGTGCAAATATAGGTTTAGACTATGTTTCTTGTTCACCTTATAGAGTTCCAATTGCAAGATTAGCTGCAGCTCAAGCAGAGCTATTAAAAGCAAAAAAATAATTTCTAGATTTCTAATTTAAAATCAACAGCTGACACACTATGTGTGATGCTACCAACTGAGATTCTATCAACACCAGTTGCTGCAATTTTTTTAGCTGATTTTAAACTAACATTTCCAGAGGCCTCAGTTTCGTAATATTTTTTGGCTATTATAACACCCGCTTTAAGAGTTTTATTATTCATATTATCAAACAAGATAGTATTAAACTTTAAACCCATTATTTGTTTAAGTTGATTTAAATTATCGACTTCTACAGTAATTTTTCTTCCTTTTTTATTTTTAATAGCAAGAGCCACTAAGGTTTTGATATTAGAACTTGCAATGTGGTTGTCTTTAATTAGAAACTCATCACTCAGGTTAAATCTGTGGTTAGCACCTCCACCTAATTTAACAGCATATTTTTGTATTACTCTTAAAGTTGGAATTGTTTTTCTAGTACAACAAATTTTACTTTTTTTATTAACCAAATTAACAAATTGATTGGTTTTGGTTGCTATACCTGAAATATGGCTTATGAAATTTAAAGCAACTCTTTCACCTATTAAAATATTTTCTGCCTTACCTTCTATTGTTGCTACTAAATCACCTTTTTTAACTTTTGATCCTTCTTTTCTCTTAATGATAAATTTAATTTTGTTATCTATTAATTTAAAAGTTTGTTTTGCAAAATCTAATCCACCAACTACTGCTTTTTGATTTGAGATTAGTTTAACTTTTATAACCTTTATATTTTTAACTAAACTTGATGTGATGTCACCACTTGGATAAAGATCTTCGTTTAAAGCAAGTTTAACAATATTTTTGATGTAATATTTACTTAGTTTAATTTGAGACACTTTTATTATCTGCCTATAGCAATCATTCTTTCAACAGATATTCTGGCTTTGTTTAAAGTTTCATTGTCCATAATTATTTCACCTGTTTCATTTTCCAAACAATTTAAAATCTTAGGAAGGGTAATTCTTTTCATGTGAGGACACAAATTACATGGTTTAATAAATTCTACATTAGGGTTCTCTACCTGGATGTTGTCACTCATTGAACATTCAGTAACCATCATTACTTTTTTAGGCTGATTGTCTTCAACATATTTAATCATTCCAGAGGTTGAACCAGCAAAGTCACTAGCTTTAATTACATCTGGTGGACACTCTGGGTGTGCAATAATTTTTATGCCAGGATTGTTTTTTCTTATCTCGTGAATTTCTTTTTCGTTAAACTGGTCATGAACAATACAAATGCCTTTCCAGGAAATAATTTCAACATCTGTTTGAGAGGCCACATATTTTGCCAAATAATCATCAGGTAAAAATATAACTTTTTTAACTCCAAGTGATTTAACAATCTTAACTGCATTAGCTGATGTACAACAAATATCAGTTTCAGCTTTTACATCTGCTGAAGTATTTACATAAGATACAACAGGCACACCTGGATATTTTTCTTTTAAAAGCCTAACATCCTTACCTGTGATAGAAGAAGACAGCGAGCATCCAGCTAACATGTCGGGCAGCAATACTTTCTTTTGAGGACTCATTAATTTTGCTGTTTCAGCCATAAAGTGTACTCCTGCCATTATAATGATATCTGCTGAAGTTTTTGAAGCTTCAATTGCTAAAGCTAATGAGTCAGCTGCAAAATCTGCTACACCATGATAAATTTCAGGCGTTTGATAGTTATGAGCAAGAATAACGGCATTCTTTTTTTTTTTTAATTGGTTAATTCTATGGACATAAGGAGCGTGAACTGACCATTCGATCTCAGGTAATACTTTTGAGATTTTTTGATAAATAGGGTTTGTTGCTTTTCTTACTTCTTCTGTAAATTCCATATTAAAACTTATCAATTCGAGACAACCTTGTCATGCATTTATTCTGACGCACTAATTAATCCAACCAGGAATTTTAATTTTTAATTTGGCATTTTTACTTTTAAATTCATTTTTTTCATTAAAATGGTTATCTAAATATTTAACTAAAGCAAAAGGATAGTCATTATTTATCAAAACTTTTCCTATTTCAAATTCACCATTATAAATTAAATCATCCTGATCCAATTTTCCCTCTATTAATTGTACAGGAAGCAATCTCTTTGAAAGTTTATTTTTTATTTTAATCCTTGCAGTATTTTCTTGCCCAATATAGCAACCTTTTTTAAAATCTATTCCATTTAATTCTTCAAAATTACACTCAATACCAAACAATTTATTTTGTAATTTATTCATCTCTTTTTGAGGAATACCCAATCTATGACTTAATTGATAATACTCATCAACTGGAGAGTCTTTTAACTGTAATTTTTTTAAGGATAGATAAAGTTTCTCTAAATTAATAATAAGTCTTGCACCTAGGTCCTTGCTTCTTGGATCTAGTATAATTGAATCTTCTCTATACTTAATAGTATTTCCAAGAACATCTTTAGCACCTTCAAACTTTAAAAATTTTTCTTCATTAAATGCTGCGATAACAAATTCGTTACTTAAATTCATAATTTCAACTTTAGATCTAAGTTTGTAAATACTTAGTTGTTTGAAAAGTGCCTCTATTTGAGATTTTTCACAATCGATGAAATAACCAGACTTATGTTTTGCAACAATAAAAGCAAATAGAAACTTTCCTTGAGGAGTTAATAATGATGCAAAGCAACTAGCGTCTTCATTAACCTTATTAATATCATTACTAATTAAATTTTGTAAAAATTCTTTAGCATCTATTCCATTTATGAAGAGAATTCCTCTATCTTCCAAAATATATACATTATCGATATTCATAATTGATTGATGTCTAAATATAATATAATTACTTTTTTCATAAATGTTAGATTTAATAATTAAAAATGGTTCATGCTACATAGATAAAAATCTTAAAGATCAAGATATAGCAATCAAAGAGGGTAAAATTGTTAAAATTGGCAAAATTGAAGCCAAAGCAAAAGAAATATTTGATGCTAAAGGCTTAACAGTTTTACCAGGATGTATTGACACTCAAACTCATTTTAGAGAACCAGGTTCAACTGATACTGAAGATCTTCACACAGGGAGTAGAGCGGCAATAGTGGGTGGCATAACAAGTGTTTTTGAAATGCCAAATACAAACCCTCCAACTTCTAATAAAATAGAATTCCAGAAAAAGTTAGATCTCGCAAAGAATCGAATGTATTGCAATTATGCTTTTTATTTTGGAGCCACACCAGATAATGCGGATGAATTAGCTGATTTAAAAAATCTAGAAGGGTGTTGTGGAATTAAACTTTTTGCAGGCTCTTCAACAGGAAATTTACTAGTTCAACACGAAGTAGATATAGAAAAAGTTTTTAAAAGTAGCTCAAAAGTTGTTGCTGTTCATTCTGAAGATGAAGAAATTTTAAAAATGAGAAAAAAATTAATTAAAGAAGGAGATGTTCATACACACCCTCTTTGGAGAAATGATGAATGTGCAATCTCATCAACTAGAAGAATTGTAAGAATAGCTGAACGATATAAGAAGAAAGCACATATTCTCCATGTAACAACAAAACAAGAAGTTGATTTTTTATCACAACATAAAGGAAATATTACATTTGAAATTACACCTCAACACTTAACTATGTACGCTCCTGCTTGTTACGACAAACTTGGAACTTATGCTCAAATGAATCCACCTTTAAGAGATAAATCTCATTACGATAGATTATGGTATGGAGTAAAAAACAATCTTAACGATACAATTGGGTCTGATCATGCGCCACACTTAAAAGAAAATAAAGAAAAAATTTATCCAAATTCACCATCTGGTATGCCTGGTGTGCAAACTCTTATGCCAGTTATGTTAAATCATATTAATGACGGAAAATTAACTCTTGAACAGTTGATGAATTTTGTATGTGAAAATCCAGTAAAAATTTTTGATATTAAAAACAAAGGTTTTATCAAAGAGAGTTTTGATGCTGATTTTACAATCGTAGATATGAATAAGAAAATTATAATCAAAAATGAAAAAATTGAAAGTAAATGTGGTTGGTCACCTTTTGATGGATTTGAATTTAAAGGAACTCCTGTTTTAACCATTATTGATGGTCAAATTAAAATGAAAGATGGTAAAGTCTTAGGTGAACCTGAGGGAAAACCTTTAGTATTTTAAGATATTATTTTTAATTAAATCTTCTTTTATCTCAGTTAAGATTACAGGATCATCAATGGTTGCTGGCATTTTATATTCTTCACCATCAGCAATTTTTCTTATTGTTCCCCTTAAAATTTTCCCTGACCTAGTTTTTGGTAATCTCTTAATTACAATTACAATTTTAAATACAGCAACAGGTCCAATTTTATCTCTAACCATTTGAATACATTCTTTAGAAATTGTTTCATGATCTTTTTCAACACCTGATTTAAGAACAACCAAACCAATTGGCAATTGCCCTTTTAATTTATCAGCAACTCCTAATACAGCACATTCAGCAACTGCTTGATGTTCGGATAAAACTTCTTCTATTGCACCAGTTGATAATCTGTGGCCTGCAACGTTAATAATGTCATCCGTTCTAGACATAATCCAAATATATCCGTCTTCATCAATATGACCCGCATCGTATGTTTCATAGTAACCTTCATAATTAGTCATGTAGTTATCTTTGTATCTTTTATCTGCGTTCCATAACGTTGGAAAAGTTCCAGGAGGCAAAGGCAATTTTATAACAATGTCTCCCATTTCATTTGGTTTAGCTAATGTTTGATCAGGTTTCATGATCTGAACATCATAACCAGGAACGGCTTTACAAGCTGAACCGTATTTTGTTTTCATCATTTCTATACCAATGCAATTAGAGCTAATTGCCCAACTCGTTTCTGTTTGCCACCAGTGATCAATTACAGGGACTTTTAATAAGTTTTCAGCCCATTTGATGGTATCAGGGTCTGCTCTTTCTCCTGCTAAAAATAATGATTCAAATTTACTTAAATCATATTTAGAAAAAAATTTACCTTCAGGATCTTCTTTCTTAATAGCCCTAAAAGCAGTTGGAGCTGTAAAAAGAGATTTCACTTTATAGTCAGATATTATTTTCCAAAATATGCCAGCATCTGGAGTGCCAACTGGCTTACCTTCAAATAATACCGTAGTACATCCCTTAAATAATGGTGCATAAACAATATAAGAGTGACCAACAATCCAACCAATATCACTTGCAGACCACCAAACATCATCAGTATCAATATTATAGATATTTTTCATAGTCCATTTCAGAGCAACTATGTGACCACCAATATCTCTAACTATGCCTTTTGGAACACCTGTTGTGCCCGAAGTATATAAAATATAAGCAAGATCATTTGAATTCATCTCCACACAATCTACTTCTTCTGCATTAGAAAGTGCCTCATCCCAACTTATCTCTTTTGGAGAGTTTATTTTTGCCTCATTTCCATATCTTTGAAAAAGAATGAGCTTTTCTATTTTATGAGAGGCCATTTTAATAGCTTCATCCACCAAGGGTTTATATTCGACAGTTCTACCAGGCTCAAATCCACATGATGCTGTCACTAGTATTTTTGCTTTGCTATCTTCTATCCTACTTGCAAGTTCGTTTGATGCAAATCCCCCGAATACTACAGAGTGAATAGCTCCAATCCTTCCACAGGCCAACATAGCAATAATTGCTTCAGGAATCATTGGCATGTAAATTATGACTCTGTCTCCCTTATTAACTCCTTGATTTTTTAATGCTCCAGCAAACATTGAAACTTTTTTTTTTAATTCATCATATGTGAATTGTTTTTTACTTCCTGTAATCGGACTATCATAGATTAAAGCTAGCTTTTTACCTCTACCTTCATCAATGTGAATGTCTAGAGCATTATAACAGGTGTTAGTCACACCATCTTCAAACCACCTATAAAAAGGTGTGTTGGACTTATTTAAAATTTTAGTTGGTTTTTTAAACCAAAAAATATCATTAGAGACTTCTTGCCAAAAACTTTCAGGATTTTTTATTGAGTTTTGATAAATTTCATTAAATTTTTTTCTCATTATTTTGT
>Ga0209709_10002683_pt1 | contig 15255 bp, 31 predicted proteins | sample ArcticOcean_MG_C_2_FD_187435 | JGI IMG/M metagenome (GOLD analysis project Ga0209709, IMG submission 187435) | Marine microbial communities from western Arctic Ocean - ArcticOcean_MG_CB4_136 (SPAdes) (version 2) | ecosystem: Environmental > Aquatic > Marine > Oceanic | place: Arctic Ocean... | reverse complement strand
CTTCGCGCCCCTAGACTTCTAATAAATAATCAGCCTACGGCTAAATGAAAAGAGAGATATGGGTAAACTTATAGAGCGCGCGCTGCTGGCGTGTGGAGTTACTGAAGTTCCAGTGAGGACGATCGGGGATTTAGAAAGAACGGGTAGTGTCTGGCATTGCGGATTGTTAGTTGAATATGACGATGGCCGGTTCGAAGGACGTATATATAGTAATGACCTATCTGCTCGTGACTTTATGAGAAGTACGGAAGTCCATAAGAGCAGTGGAATAAATCGCTGTATGATGTTAGATGTAATACCTACTGAATGGTATAAGATGATTTGAATTGTAGGGTAAACGACACTAAAGCCAGGAACGGGGGACGGACCTTAGTACTGAGTGCGACTAAGTGATCTACCTAGATGAAGTTAAGAGTTCCCCTCCAATAAGACCAACGGTACGTGCCACCGGGTGAGGGAGTAGATGACTTTTGATGAACGAGACCCGAGTGTCTTGCAAGAGTTATCTTTCGGGATAGTCTAGGCTCTACCCTACATGTTTGCATACCCAACCTAAATAGATCTATAAAATGAAATTGAAAAATAAAGGAGTTAATTAATGGAACCGTGGATTCAAAATTTAATAGCTTATGTAGTAGGATCATATTTCGGATATCGCATTGCTTGGCACATAGCAGTAAATAAGGTTGCTAATAGAACTTTAGAAATGCTTGAAGCAGGGGGATATATTAAAACTAAAAAGGTAGGTAAAGAAACTGAATTCATAAAGGTAACATGAAATTAATCGCCGGTAGTTCAAATCAAAATTTGGCCGAGGCGGTTGCACATCGTTGCGGGCAGGAGTTATGTGAAGTAGAACTTATTAAATTCGCAGACAATGAACTCTCTTGTATGATCAAAGAGAATGTCCGTGGTGAGGATGTATTCATTATTCAAAGTATTTGTAATCCCGCTAATGATAATTTAATGGAATTATTGATTCTAATGGATGCTTGTAAGAGAGCATCAGCTGGTAGAATTACTGCAGTGATTCCTTATTTCGGTTATGCTAGACAAGATAGAAAGCCCGTTTCCAGAACACCCATAACGGCTAGGTTAGTGGCAAACATGTTAGAGACGGCAGGTGCTAATAGAATAGTAACAATGGATTTACATGCTGGCCAGATACAAGGGTTCTTTGATATTCCAGTAGATGATTTAGGAGCCATGCCATTGTTTGTTAATGATTTAGAAACCCATCCCAATCGAATGATAATAGCAAAGAATGGAGTTATAGTTTCTCCTGATGCAGGTGGTGTTGCCAGAGCAAGAAAGGTGGCTAAGAAATTACAATTAGATATAGCGATCATCGATAAACGTAGAGAGCAAGCTAATCAAATTGCTTCGATGAATGTTATTGGAAATGTGAATAAGAAAAAATGTATAATAGTAGATGATATTGTAGATACCGGTGGTACACTTATAAAAGCTGCTGAGGCATTAAAGAAAGAAGGAGCAATTGAAGTCAGCGCGTATATTACTCATGGAGTGTTAAGTAAGAATGGTGGACGTAAAATGGAAGAGTCAGATGCCCTATCAAATTTAGTAATAACAGATACTATACCAAATCTTGAAACTAATAGTGTGAAGATATTAACAATAGCACCTATGTTCGCAGAAGCGATTAGAAGAATAAATCATAATGAATCTATTTCTATACTGTTTGAATGAATCCTAAAACACATCCAACGTATTGTCACTATCCATTTCATGCCATGACTTTTAAGAAATGGTCTAAAGATGGTAAGAGACCCGATATAGTTACACCTTGTTGTATGATGATGAATCCTGTCGAAGCCGACGGAAAACATAGTAAGAGGCCCGATAAGCATTTTGATATGGGTCTCACCGAAGAAACAATAAAAGGAAAGAATCCTTTAGAGATATTTAATTCACCACAATACGAAAAGTTAAGGGATGATTTATCTAATGGTATAAAGAATGAAGCATGTACTGTCTGCTGGAAACTGGAAGAAAAAGGTTTAAAATCATTTAGACAGAGTTCTTCTTTAGAAGGTGGTTCCGAAGGGTTGTTTGAGTTTGACATAACTCTTTCTAACCTATGCAATTTAGCTTGTAGAATGTGCAATATAGGAAGTTCTCATCAATTAGGTAAGGATGTAGAGGCTATGCGTGCTAACGGCACTCATGAGCAATTTCAGGAAGCAAGTGATAAAGCAATGCCACTTGTGAGAGGGGTTATCTATGATAAAGATTCTAACGAGGTAATTGATTGGCTAATGAATAATACTCATCAGATAACAATGTTGAGAGCATCTGGTGGAGAACCTTTCTATGATAGAAGAGTTATAAAAGTATTAGAAAAATATGTTAAAGATGATACTGCTAAAAATACAACTTTAAAGTTCCATACTAACGCTACTCAATTTACACCTGAGATAGCAGATCTGTTAAACAACTTTAAAGATCAAGGCCATACATTTAGTATAGACGGCACACAAAGAACTTATAATTATATCAGACATAATTCTGATTGGGTAAACTTAAATAATAGTATAGATTGTTATCTAGACACATGTAAAAATGTAAATCATCAATATTTTAATATGGTATTGTCGGGTCTTAATGTTTTGAATGCTGCAGATTATATAGAATGGATATGTAATAAATGTGAATACTATGGAATCCCACATTATTATATTCATTTTTCAGAAATATTTCCATATGATAGAGGAACAGCTCTTAGAAATATACCAAACCATTTATTAGAGATCGCTCTTGATAGAATTATAGAAGTAGTAGATTCGGGTATAGCAACTGTAGCACCATCAGATACTGTACAGGCAACCATAAGAGGGAAAGAATATAAGAAGTGGTATAGATTTGATATACATAATTTAGCTGCACAAATAGACAATGCCTTAAATTACGGCGTTCATGATTTAAAAAGATTAAAAACAGAAGCTGTTCTTTTAGATAATGTTAGAAATCAATCTTATAAGGATTACTTAGATCCCATATTAGTCAAAGAGTTAAATGGGGAGACTGTGCAATGGTGAGCTCAACAGACTGTAAATCTGCCGTCAAACGACTGTGGTGGTTCGACTCCATCTCTCCCCACCATTTGATATTCTTTATATTATTATTTTTTATAACTGGATGCGCCAAGCACAACAAAGACGACAAAGCCCATAATGATCTAGGTAGTGGCGATAAGTCAAATATACCAGTTACACTAACTTCACTTATTGAACACGCGAAGTATTGTAAAGCAATTTACGATAGTGGTGGTAATCAAAAAGATGAAGTGGCGTTTGAGGTAAAACAAGTAGATGGAATATCAATAATTGTTATTAGGGGTACAGCGAATGATGCAAATGTGTTATCAGATGTTGATGTAAGATTGGTAAGTGATGTTCGTCTTGGAATCCGTCTACATAAAGGATTTAGAGATGCTGCTATAAATGTAATGCAAATTATAGATACTTCAATGACGTCAAGAGGAATTGTTCAAGGACAGACACGTACATATCCTCTTGAACATACAGTACACGTTACTGGTCACAGTTTAGGTGGAGCTGTTGCACAAATAATAGGAATGTGGCTTCACAAGAGAGGTAAGAATGTTCAAGTTTACTCTTACGGATCACCAAAAGTCTCTGATCAAGTTTTGTCTGGTGGACAACCCACTCATTGGCGCGTGGTTCGCCGTAGCGATCCTATCCCTTTTACTCCTCCTTGGCCTTATCGGCACACAGGGCTTTTTATAGATAGTCAAGATTTGGATTGGGGAGCAGATAATGATAATGGTTTAATTTCCGAAACTGATGGATTAGATCATGCTATAGCAAAATATGTAGAAACCTTATCCGCACTTAAATAATGGAAGAACAGGAAACGACGACGACCGTAAAGAATCCGAAACAAAAACTGAAGCCGCCGAATAATTATCAAGTAATTTTACACAATGATAATTTTACCCCAATGGAATTTGTAGTACATCTATTACAAACAATTTTTAATCATTCAGAAGCTTCAGCAGAATCAATAATGTTGAATGTTCATCAACAAGGAAAAGGTGTGGCGGGCGTTTACTCATTTGAGCTAGCAGAAACAAAAGTATATGATTCAATGATGTATGCAAAAGAAAATCAATTTCCTTTAATGGTAACAGCGGAAGAAATATGACTTTACGAGCAGTTATGGGGGACAATCGAATAATGCCCCTTAAGAGTAATATTGATGTTGATAAAATCCTTGAAGAGATAAAGATTGCTGGAGAAGAATGGAAAGAAGATGGTATATGTCAAATTATGATACAAGGGGTAGAGGGAAAAGAAACAGATTATTATTTTGGTTCCAGAGAGTTTAAGGAATTAGAAGAATCAGGATATAATGAAACGGATTTTAATATTGAATTATTTCCGGAAATGATTTATACTAATGGGTTACTTAAAGAATTAAAATTATATCGATCGCGATTAATATTATTAAAACCTAAAGCATGTTTGTCATGGCATCTTGATCCCAGCATGAGAATCCACATTCCCTTAACTGGCGATAGTGATAGTTTTCATCTCATAGAAAATTCAGAGGGGGAAAAAGAAGTATATACTATAACTCCCGGTGAGGTTCATTTAATGAATACAGAAGTACATCACTCTGGAATTAATTTATCGAGAAAGGTTGATAGAATACATATTGTTGGATGTGTTAATGTAGATGATGAAAATTATTAATAAATATTGGACACATAAAGGTTTTGGATCTGGCTTCGGTGATATTATAAATCATTTATCTTACGAATATAATCAAGTTAAAGAACCGACTACTATAAAATGGTATTTACAACCTCGCACCCACAGACAAATACAAAGGGTTATAAATTTTTTAAAACCTAATCCTTTAATTAATCATGAGTTCGGTGAATATATACAGAAAGAGATAACACCATATAGTCAACAATCGCACGAGTATTGGCCGGCTAAGGTGTTACATAATCCTTGCGGTGAAAAGTTTTGTGCTATATGGTTATATATAAAACATTTTTCATTATCACCTCATCATCAAGACAAGATTGTAAGTCGTTTCGATTTACATAGATTAAGAAAAGACCTTAAAGAGAAAGGTTATAAAGTTGTATTAATTCCTGGGTTAAAAAATTCAGGCGGAGAAACTTTATATAGTGTTGATTATGATTTTGAGCAGTATGGTTATTTGATACAAACAATATTAAAGAATTGTTCTTTTAGTATTTGCTCTGAGGGAGGTATAGCCCACTTATCTAGGTTAATGAAAGTTCCTACTATATGTTATTTTAATCAAACAATGCCATGGAAGGGGCATGATTTTGATCTTAGAGATTTTTGGACAGGAGGTTCATATAGACCTTGTAATGATTTAACACAATTTAATCAAATAGCTCAGGAAATATGCTACATGAATTAAAAGGATTTCTCGACGAAGATTTGTGTCAGAGTTTTACGACTTATGCGCTAAGAGAAAGATTAAACAATTTTCATTCATATGGAAAAGACCTTCCTACTACTCACGGTGTTTATAAAGATTCTTTTGCTGAGGCCTGCTTATACAGTTTTCAGGAGCGCGTACAAAAATACTTCAAGGAAGATATTCACCCAACCTATTCGTTCTATATTGTTTATGAGAACGGCCACCACTTAAACAAACACATAGATTCCGATGCTTGCGAAATTTCTATTACTATACATGCAGGTCACCTTTACGGTGATAGCTATCAAGGGACTGTATGGCCTTTATATATCGATGATATACCCATATATAGCAATGTAGGAGATGCTTTGCTATATGATCAAAAAGCAAAGAAGTATGAACACTGGCGAGAACCATTTAATGGGGTCTACCAAATACAGTTACTGCTTCATTATGTTACCGGTTCTATAGATAAAATTCCAATTCCCATCGAAAAATTGATTTTTACAGCTTGATTTATCAATTATTTTCATTTTTGTTTTACAATGATTACAACGAGATAGTTATATCCCATTGAAATTGTTGTTAATCTTTTATCATCAATGATTTCAACGAGGTTCTCATAACTAATTGATATCATTGCGAAACATAATCGTTGCTTTTTTGGGCTAGATATGTTATAATATAAGTAGAGAATAAAATAATAACTAAAATATGGAGAGAGATATGTCGAAAAAGATTATACTAACAGAAATTGTTAGATTTGTTGGAACCGTAGCGATGTTCGCCGGGACTTGGACATTAATTATAATGTTTGTATTATAAAATTGAGAGAGAGAATATCATGAAAAAAATAACTTTATTGTTTTTATCAGCAGCACTTGGAGCGGGTGTCTTCGGTGCAGAACTTAAATTTAAAGTAGGTGATACAGTAACACTTGGCGGAAAAGTATTAGTTGTTGCAACCGTGGACGATAATGGAGATCCACTATTTAAATCTAAAGCTCTTGTAAAGCCAGAGCCAAAGAAACAAAAACTCGGCTTCTGGGATTCATTGTTTGTCGAAAAAGAGTCTGAGACTCAGAGGGAAGTTGCCGAAAGAGTAACGAATGATTTTCTTCAACATCTAAGAGATGAATTGAAGAAGCAAGGAAAAGAACCTTGTGATACTTGTTATTCAATGATGGACGTAGGAGATCCTAGACTTCCTGAGGATTATTGTATTAGTTTAACTGGGTGTAAATAATATGGGCAATTTAACTTATATTTGGAGTGAAGCAGTGGTAGGAAATATAGCGAGAAAGGTTGCTGAAGAACCTATGGAAAATGTAGACGATCGTCCTCAACATGTTATAGATGAAGAACGTGGAGATGCGATTAGGCAGTGGAAAAAAGAACAAGCACAAAGGGAAATGTATGATGATCCTTATTTGAATTGGTCAGGATTAAGGTAATATGTTTAAATATATCTTTTTAGGATTTCTTTTGGGTTATGCATTTAGTTTTGTTAGTGCAGACTGGTATTATTTTTTTAATAGTAACTTTATCGATTTGTGTAGGTGGGTGGGATTACCAGATGGAATTTGGCATTGGATGGATAACTGGATTTTTTTCGGGGCATTATGATAAACGGTTGTGATTTATTAGGTGTGGAAAAACACACAAGTATATTTTGTCATAAGGTTAGTGAAACCTCTACCGGCGTAATGGAAGCGTTTAATCCTCCAATACTTTATCAAATGAATATGATCACCGGCGATCCAGAAGTTGTAATATATGCCGGAATGGCTTTAATGTGTCAAACATGGCCAGTGGGTTTCGCGCATGTCTGTATTCCAATAGGAATAGGAATTGTTTATAATTGGGTCGAAGCAACCCTTCTTGGATTGGGGTGGATTTGAAAACCGCAACAATACAAATTTTAAAAAGTAAGAAAAAAGATGAACGCAAATTTGTAGTAACAGAATTTGATGTAGATTGTATCGGTATGAAAGAAGCCGATAGCTCACTAATTTCTTATAAAGAATATATAGAAAGAAAGAAAAATAATAAAATGGTTATATATGATACCTTAGAAGAAGCTTCCAATCATGTAAAGGAATATCAAAATGTTTTGTACTAATTGTAAAACCGTACATAGAAATGGTACCGGAATTGATGTTAGCAAGATGTTTAATTGCCCAGAAGGTATAGGCCACGTATGTTCTATTAAATGTAAAAAAGAACTTATTGCAAATTTAAAAGATGGATCACATTGGATAGGTGTAGGAAAAGAATATGAAAATAGTATCGACTAAACAATTTTGGTGGAGACTGAACCACCTTAAACGAAACGGTGGCGAAATAACCGTAACAGATAGAACACCGGAGATGGATGTGAAAGATTTCAATAGAATCTCTTCACTAGTAAACAAACGTGTTCGATGGGAACTTGGTTCTGAGGGGTTTGCAAAGTGGGATTCCTGCGGAGTCAAAGACATTCCAACATTAGCTAAAGCATATGGGATATCATAATGAGAACATCAACAATTGAAACTCTTGAAGAGGGCGAATGTATATTCGGCTCTAGAACCGCCGGGCCGTATATGGTTCGTTTCTATGAAGACGGTGTAGAACAGGCCGGCACATTTTGTCAAATCAAAGAAGATGCAGAAGTCAAAGCCAGAGATTGGGAAACAGATGAAAGCAATACTAGAATTTAATTTACCAGAAGATGAAGAACTATTTCATATCGCTAATAAAGGTATGGATTGGGCATTACTTGTTTGGCATATAGACCAGTTTATCCAAAACAAGATTAAATATGAACAAGACAGAGAAGGAGTATTAGGACTTGTTCGAAGTGAACTACAATTTCAGATGGAAGAAAAAGGATTAGTATATCCTCCATAAATATTATTGAAAAGAACCTAAACATTCCGAGTATGGGTAAGGTGGTTCAGAGGTAGGACGAAGCTTCGTTAAGCGGACTTCTAGGGTAACGTCCCCTTCAATGACTCTGAGGTAGGAATGTTATGTGAGTGAGTTGCGGTTATAAACAGTCATCCAGCGGGTGACAGTGACCGCACAGACAAGAGCGGTGATGACGATTCGTGAGAAGTTCGCAGACCCAAAGTTCTTGATGTCGAAGGCCAAGGACAAACTCATGGTTCCTTTCAATATATGTTGTTATAAACTTCGGGGGGAAAGAAATAAATATGAATAATAACGAAGAAGATAAAGAGAAAAGAGGCGCCGGCGATCCGGAATCAGAATTATCCATGAGAGGATTCAAGACATTCATGGGAGATGTGACACAAGAAACAATGAAGCCCTTGATCGACTGGATTATTGCGGAGAATTTTAATAAAGAAAAGAAACATAAAGAGTTAACTCTTGCTATCTGTAGCCCCGGAGGTGATCTTAATGCTTGCTTTGCATTAGTAGATGTTATGAAAGGATCAAAGATTCCTATTCGCACAATAGGAATGGGTATGATTGCTTCCTGTGGTTTGCTAATGTTTATCACCGGAGAAAAAGGAAGAAGAATTCTTACTCCTAATACTTCTATTCTTTCCCATCAATATTCATGGGGGTCTTTTGGAAAAGAACATGAACTGTTTGCTGTAGTAAAAGAGTATGATTTAACTACCGACAGAATGGTTAATCACTATAAAAAATGTACTGGGCTATCAGAAGAAGAAATTAGAGAATATCTTTTACCACCACACGATGTTTGGCTTTCTGCTAAAGAAGCAATAAAATTAGGATTGTGTGATTCAATTAAATCAACATATTAATATACATAAATTAAAAATGAGTAAATCGCACGGTAAACGAGAACGACAAGATGCTGCCATAGAACGCTTAGAGCAAACAATTGCTGCACATGAATCTGGACCAATCTTGGTTCAAGAGATTCTGCAAGCGAAGGGTAAGCAGATGATGATTCCAGAAATTGAAAAACTCCGGAAGAAAAAGATTGAACGACATAAAAAAACAATCGAAAATACGAAAGCAAAATTAAGATGATAACAGTCTTTATATGGGAAAATTTAATCTGGATTCTATGGACTTATGCTATCATAGGACATTGGGGGCAATCGCACGGCTTTTAGGATTATTAATTTTTTTAATTCTTACATCCTGTGCTTATCATTCAAATATACCTTGCCCATTTGGTTTAACAATGAAACAATTAGATGAAAAATGTAACTTCATTCAGCATGGGAGTACAAGTAAATGGGTATTAAAAAAGAAGAATTAAAAGAAATTGAATATTGTGTTAGTTGTGGAACAGCTACTCAATATAAGAAAACAGATAATGTAGTTTTTAGAAACAATTATATTGAAGGAGCCGGCCAACTTTGCTTTAAGTGCGCCCCTAAAAACCTAAATACTATTGGAGAACAATATGAGTTTTAGAGAAATATGGAACGGTCCGAGTTTTTTAGAACGAGGAGATGCCGCTTACAGAATGAGGGCGAGAGAAAACGCCGGTAAAGAAACAAAGAAAAAAAAGAAACATATTACCCACGAACACTTCAATAAAAATTGGGATAAGGATTTGTGGGATTAACATAAAGGAGAAAATTATGGCTTGTAAAAACGATGATTGCTTAGCTAAAGAATATTGTAGTTGTGACCCATGTGAAAGTGGATGGGGAAAAAATGACACCTATCTTCACGGTCGACAATGTGGATGCACTGAATATACTGATCCACCGGCAGCAATTGACTCAGAAAACAGATAAAGAAAAAAAGATTATACCCCAGTTATTATATAGAGATTATGAATTTGAAACTTTTTTAACAATTAAATATGACGAACACGGGCAAGTGATGGGCACACATGATCCTAACCAAAAGAAACGAAAAGGTGGAGGGTGGACAACTACATTTACACGAGTTAGTAAAAGAAAGAAATAGTGGCAAAAAGGTCAGCATACGGAATTTTAAAACAATGGAAACCTAGCAAACCCAAGAGAACATCTATAGGTAGATCTTCTAATACCAGACCAACAGGTAAACATAAAAAAAAGAGTTGGAAAAAATATAGGGGACAAGGATAATGAAATCTTTTAAACAATATATTAGAGAAGCCACGCCGGCAACTAGTTTATCAGATTTAATATTCCTTCCAAGAGACGGTTCGGGTGATGATCCAAGCATAACGGAGTATAACCAATTGATGATTCCTATATCATCATCTATATATAAAAGAATTTGGCCCGACACACTCAGAGCAACAGTATTTCATACAACGGATGGAAAAGGTGTTAAGAAGATAGTAAGGCTTCAAGGAAAGAAAAGTCAAATATCTGCATTTTTTGAAATGAAATCTAGATATATGGAAACCGGTGTTGCAACTCAAGGTGGTGTTCATTCAGTATTAGAGATGGACGCAGATGTTCTCCTATCATCTAAAGGCGATATAATGAGCCATTTAGATAAGAGTGGTAGAAGGTGGACATCTATAAGGGATCTTGAAGAAACTTCTAGGTCCGTAAATTTTAGTAAAGTACTGGTAGACCTTGAAAAGATGTTCACACCATTAGTTTCGAAATACCTTGCAGGAGGTGAGTTTCAAGATTATTCAAAAGTATTTCAACTTTGGGCAACGGCAAAGAGAAAAGTTGACAGTAAGACTATGAGCCTGATAATAAAAGATTACATGGATGGAATGGAAAAGGTTATCAAGAAAAACATCAAAACATTTAGTGATGTCATGTTGGGTTATGCAAAGAAAAGATCAACCGACAATTCGTGGGATGAGCAAGTGGTCAATAACATTAAAGTTAAGACGGCTCATTTTTTTAAACTAAAACTACTAAGAGGTAAGAATTCTTTGTCGCCAGAACAAGAAGAATTGATAGAGTTTGCAAAATCTAAGAGGTGGAATATAAAAATGTGGGATGCGCCTACAGAGTTAGAAGCATACACACGACAGGTTGCTAAAAAGGAATTAGGAAAATGAAGTATGCTTTTGATATAGATGGTACTATTTGTACTAATCGTGAAGACGTTAGAGAAGAGATGAACGATAATACTATAACATATCTAGATATGGAACCATATGCAGACCGAATTCAGCTAATAAATGATCTCTATGATCAAGGACATGAGATTATATATTGGACAGGCAGAGGAGGCGATTCATTTAAAGATGATCCACAATATTGGTATAGTGATACGGAAAAGCAATTACAGAAATGGGGTGCTAAGTATCATGAACTTGTTGTAGGAGGCAAACCCTGGTTTGATATGTATATTTGCGATAAATCATGGAATTCAGAAACGTGGTTTCCAATTGCAGAAAAATTTATGATAAACAAAGAATAAAGATTACTGGTTGTATAAATATACCAATAACACCAAATAGCATAACTGACAAATAAATTAACGGAGTGTAACATGTCGGAAGTAGAAGTTAACGAACATATAGATAATGAAATCCCTGAACAAGCTCCCGCGGAAGAACTGGTAGATTTGATCCTCACCGGCGAGTTACACGCGGCTAATCAGAAGTTTAATTCGATAGTTGAAGGTAAAGTAATCGACGCTATAGAAGAAGAAAAACATAAAATTTCTCAAACATTATTTGCTGATGATGAGGAAGAAGTTGATGAAGGAAAAATTCCACCTCAGTTTCTAAAAGGAAAAGATAAAGATGAGGAAGAAGATGAAGATGATTCTCCCGTTGGAAAAAAAGGAAAAGATGATGATTCAGATGACGATGACGATGACGATGATGATTCGGATGATGATGATGGAGATAAACCTAAGAAAGGTAAAATTCCTCCCCAGTTTATGAAGAAAGAAGAGATAGGTGACCGGGAGGATGATGCATTCCAAAGAAGGAATATAGAAGCAGATAAAGCCAGGCACAAAGAGGCCCAGTCCAAAGGTTATGCTAATGACATAGATCGACGCCGCGGTAAAAAATCCACGGTACAAAGAGTAAAGAATGCGGTTGGTTCATTAGTGAATAAAGCCACCGGTAACAAGAACGAAGGGGTCACTGGTGATCCAGAAGCGAATGAAAAAGCGTTAGCTAAAAATCGAGCAATGGCAAAGAAGTATGGTCAAGTTCGACAGGGTATTCCTCCTGAAAAAAAAACTGAAGCAGTAGAACCTGTCGATGAAATAAGTTCAGCAACTGCTGATAGGGCATCACAAAAAGCTTATAATGATATCCGCGATAATCCAAGCTCCCAGAAACCAACGCTAGGAACAACCAAAACAGCACAATCAGACGCTAAGCGAAAAAGACAAACTGACAAATTTGATGCCTATCGTGATAAAAAAGACTTTGACAAGAAGGGTAGCAAAAAAGGTGGTGCCGCAAAGGCTGCAGGTAAAATGGGTCAGAAAAGCGATCAGCAGAGACATACCGACTGGCGCGATAACCCAGACGACCAGAACCAAGGTCACTATGTATCAAATTCCTTTGATCCAGGTGAAGCAAGTTCAAATGTAGAACTTCCTGAAGATTCTTTCGTTGCACAAGTAGCAGCACATTTAAGTGGGCAACGTAAAGGTGTTGTCACTGAACTTTCAACTGATCTTTTAAAGCGAGCCGCAAGTACAGCTCACAAAGATATGGAGAAACAAAAAGACTACCATGATTTGGCAGCGCATGACGGAGGAAGTACAGAAAGGGAAAAGTGGACGAAGAAGAGGGCAGAGAAGAGAGAGAAACAAGCCACAAAATTCAGTGCGGCAGCCGGCGAAAAGTCGCCCAAGCCCGAAAGCCAAGATTCCCGTGATAAGAGATTAAGAAAGACGAAGAGAGATATGTTTTCTTAGTAGCCAATTCATCAGGTTGACAGTATAACCCGGACGGATATTGTCCGGGTTCATATATAAAAGAAGTATAAAATAATGAATATAGAATTAAATAATGTTCTTGTGAGACATCAATCAGTTCCCGAATGTGATTGGTGTGACAAATCAAAAGATTTATTAGATCAAAAAGGTATTAAATATACAATTATAGAAAGCGATAAAAAGTTTTTCTGGAATTTAATGCAAGTCACTCATAGTAAAAAAGTTCCCCAGATAATTTTAAATGGAGAATTTGTCGGTGATTATAATGATCTAGTAGAACATTTTAACGGAACGTGATTTCAATCATATGTGGTCTCTTTAAAGGAACCGGAAGAGGCTTGCCTCATTCAGTAGACATTTATTCTCCAGAATGGGCAGATAAATTATATCGGGGATTAAAAAGGAACATTACAGTTGATTGGGAATTATTTTGTTTAGTTGACGAAGATTATAATTTTAAAGAACCAATTAAACCAATCCCCTTCCTAGATCCAACTGTCCCAGGTTGGTCCCTCTTAGCAGAATTTTATAGACCAGATATTACAACAAATCGTAGAATGACTATTGGTCTGGATACTATCATTTGTTCTAATATAGATGATATTCTTTCTTTCCCTTTAGATGTTGGTCTTATCACAGATCCAATGTCCGGAATAGGAATAATAAAGAAAGATGAAGTATGTAATGCTATTAGTATTGTTAGTGATAAAACAGTAAATGATATCTGGAATGTTTGGACAAACCAAAAAGAATGGGTTATAAAAGAATGTACTTTGCCTCCATGGAATACACCATCAGAATTAGCAATGATGAGAAGACTATTTAATGCAGATGGAAAAGTTCCCAGAATAGATATTGGATTCCCTGATAGAATTCATAGTTATAAAATGCATATAATGAATTCCCCGGAACTTTTGAAAACTACAAGTATCGTATATTTTCATGGTATACCTAAAATACAGCAACTTTATAATAAAAGCTTTAACATAGAATTATTAAAAAATTGGGTATGATGTTTAATCCTGTTTTAATGCAAATGCAGCCAAGAGAATTGGATATTCCAATTGAAACTATCCGAACTAATATAAATATTCCTAGAGTATGGTTCAGAGCGTTTACAGAACCTCAAGTATGTGAGCAAATGAATAAATTTGTAAGAGAAACAAATTATTCACATTATTTGGTAAATTCAGATGATGCTATTCTTTATAAGAGAGCTGTTGATGCAGTTTTACAAAATGCTCCCAAGTGTGATATTTTTACCGCATGGGTGAATATGCATATGAATGGCGAGGAGATGAGTACAATCTCTAATGTGGCTACAAGTAGATTACCAATCTTCGATCATGACAAATGGCCAGAGAAAGAAGATTTTCCCGAATATCTCACAATAGGCGAAGTATTAAATAAACCAAATAATTTTGAAGTTTGTGTTGTTTGTTTTTGTATAAGTAGTTTTAAGAGAAATGTTTTATTAGAGTATCCTTTACAAACGTATAGAAATACAAATGCTTCAGATCATCACATTTCTTATAGAATTCAAAGAGATGGAAAATATAAAATATGGACACATCGAGATGCCTTTTGTAGACATCTTCGACAAGGTTGGTCACCTTTAAAACATAAATGGTTAGTTGGAAATGAAACACCTAGTATCATATATGAACTTGAACCAGAACAATATTCAACAGAAGGTAAAAAGCAAAACTATCTTTATGAACCTTTATTTGTAAAACAAAATTAATTAGAAGGAAAGTAATGGCTGAAAAACGTGCTAAAAAAGCAAGTGTAGGAAATGAAGATGTAGGAGCAAGCGCAGAAGTAGAAGCTCATGCAGGAGCAGAAGTAACAGATTCTAGTGTTAGCGCAGAAGCCGGAGCCAGTGCAGAAGCCGAGGCTCATGCAGGAACAACAGCCGGCGGAGTTGACTTGGACGCGGTTGCTAAGCAAGCGGAGAAAGCATTAGATGAGGCCAATGAGGTCGCTAGGCAAGCA
>Ga0209709_10002682_pt1 | contig 15260 bp, 12 predicted proteins | sample ArcticOcean_MG_C_2_FD_187435 | JGI IMG/M metagenome (GOLD analysis project Ga0209709, IMG submission 187435) | Marine microbial communities from western Arctic Ocean - ArcticOcean_MG_CB4_136 (SPAdes) (version 2) | ecosystem: Environmental > Aquatic > Marine > Oceanic | place: Arctic Ocean... | reverse complement strand
AGATGTTTCTGTGCTATTAGCCAACGCAAATAAAGATTCTGAAATTATGAAAGGTCAAGGTGATGGAGAAAGAAATGCAATTTTTGCAGATGCATTTGGTAGAGACCCAGAATTTTTTGCTTTCTACAGAGCGATGCAGGCTTACGAAACTGCTTTAATAGGTGGGGATACTTCTGTAATCTTATCTCCTGATAGTGAGTTCTTTAAGTTCTTTGGAAACATCAAGCCTAAAAAATAAATCCCAAATATTATGAAGGAGCTGATTATAGCTTTTGGACTTTTTCTTTTTATTGAAGGAATATTATATGCCTTATTTCCATCAAAAATGAAAAGTATGTTAAAGAAGATGGAGCTGATAAAAGATTCCCAGTTAAGAAGTGGTGGTTTAGTTTTTGCAGTTATTGGATTTGTAATCATTTGGTATATTAAAAATTAAAATGAATAAAATTAAAAAATTATTAGTAGTGTTTTTTTTAATTGCTTTTGTACTACAATCAAGTGCTAAAAGTGCACCAGAATCATTTGCAGGCTTAGCTGAAAGATTAATGCCATCAGTTGTGAATATTTCAACAACAACAACTGTTACTACAAGTGGCAATCCATTTCCTGGATTTCAATTTCCTCCAGGATCACCATTTGAAGATATGTTTAAAGAATTTGGAACACCTCAAACTAGAAAATCTGCAGCCTTGGGATCAGGATTTATAATTGATGAAAAAGGAATTGTGATTACTAACAATCACGTAATACAAGGAGCAGAGGATATTGTAGTGAGAGTTGGTGGAGATAAAGAATATAAAGCTACAATTATTGGTGCAGACCCATTATCAGATATAGCAGTGCTTCAGATAGACTCAAAGGAAAAATTTATTCCAGTTAAGTTTGGTGATTCAGACAAAGCTAGAATTGGTGATTGGGTAATTGCAATCGGCAATCCATTCGGTTTAGGTGGTACGGTAACTTCAGGAATTATTTCAGCGAGAAATAGGTCAATAGGTCTCTCAAGGTATGAAGATTACATTCAAACTGATGCTTCAATTAATTCAGGTAATTCAGGTGGACCTTTATTTGATATGAATGGTGACGTAATTGGAATTAACACTGCAATTTTAGGTAAAGGTGGATCAATTGGCATAGGTTTTTCAATTCCATCAAATAGTGCAAAAAAAGTTGTTGATCAGTTAATAGAATTTGGTGAAACAAAAAGAGGATGGCTTGGAGTAAGAATTCAAGTCGTTACAGAAGAAATTGCTGATGTTGAAAAATTAGATGAACCAAAAGGAGCATTAGTAGCAAGCGTTGCAGATAATAGTCCATCATCCAAAGGTGGAATCAAAGCTGGAGATATAATACTAGAATTTAATGGTACGAAAATAAAAGAAATGAAAGAGCTGCCAAAAATTGTTGCACAAACAGAAGTTGGTAAAACAGTAGAAGTTAAAGTTTGGAGAAATAAAAAAGAAATTACTAAAAATATTAAATTAGGAAGATTAGAAACTTCGAAAGATTTTAAAGAAGAAAAAAAAGAAGACGACCTTGAAATACCAGAAGTTTCAGAAATTAAATCCTTGAAAATTATAGTAAGACTATTAAATAAAAAAGATATTAAACAAAGAAAACTTCCAAACCAAACAACAGGGTTGATTATAACTAATATTGGTAAAAATAGTCCAGTTAATTATTTAAATGTAGGTGATGTAATAGTTGAAGCTCAAAAGGAAAAAATTCAATCCGTAAAAGATCTCGAGGATATAGTTGATAATGTTTTAAAATCTAATCAAAAAACAATCTTAATTGTGATCTATAATGCTCAAAACCAAAGAAGATATATTGGTGTTAAGTTAGATTAATAATGGACAAACAGTCCAAGATTATTCTGATTTCTGGTCCTACCGCTTCAGGTAAATCTAATTTTTCTGTAAAAATTGCCAAAAAAATTAATGGTGAAATCATTAATGCAGATAGTATGCAAGTTTATAAGCAGTTAAAATTTTTAACCGCAAGACCAAAAAAAGAAGAGCAAAAAAAAATTAAACATCATATGTATGGAGTCATTGATTTAAATAAAAAATTTTCAACAGGTCAATGGTTAAAAATTGCAATAAAAAAAATTAAAGAAATTCAAAAAAGAAAAAAAATTCCAATTTTAGTTGGTGGTACAGGATTATATTTCCAATCTTTGATTGATGGTCTAGTTAAAATTCCAGAAACACCTCTTAAGTTTAGAAATAAAATTAGATTAATACAAAAAAAAGAAGGTCAGAAAAAATTTTATAAAAAACTTTTAAAAATGGATCCCATGGTTAAAGATAAATTTGATCCAAATGATACTCAAAGGTCAATTAGAGCTTTTGAAATTAAATCATTCACAAAAATTTCCATGTATGAATGGTTAAACAAAACTAAATCAGAATTTAATGACGATGAATTTATAAAATTATATATTGATTTTAAAAGAGAAGATTTGGTTAAAAGAATATCATTAAGAGTAAATAAGATGATTGACAAAGGGGCAATAAAGGAGGTTAAAAAATTTATTAAATTGAAGATTAAAAAAGAACGAAGTGTAAATAAGGTAATAGGAATTGACGAATTGACACAGTACTTAAATAAAAAAATTAATTTAGATCAAGCACAAGAATTAATTTCAATTAAAACAAGACAATACGCCAAAAGACAAGCCACATGGGCAAGAAGCAGGATGAAATCTTGGAAAAAAATTAATCCAATTAAGATTGATGATTATATAAAAAAATTAAATAAATCATTCCTTAAACTTGACCAATTAACATAAAGTCGAATAGATTGCTTGATGGCAAAATTATATAGCGGTGCAGAAATTGTATTTAAGTGTCTTGAAGACCAAAAAGTAGAGCATATTTTTGGTTACCCAGGTGGTGCAGTGCTTCCTATCTACGATGAATTAAAAAATCATCCTTCTGTAAAACATATTTTAGTAAGACATGAGCAGGGTGCAGGTCATGCCGCCGAAGGTTATGCAAGATCGACTGGAAAACCTGGTGTTGTATTAGTTACATCAGGACCTGGTGCAACCAATGTTGTTACCGCATTAACTGATGCCTATATGGACTCAGTTCCTTTAGTTTGTATTTCAGGACAAGTACCAACTCATTTAATTGGGACTGATGCTTTTCAAGAATGCGATACAACAGGAATTACAAGACCTTGCACAAAACATAATTGGTTAGTTAAAGATATTAATGATCTTCCACGAATAATACATGAAGCGTTTGAAGTTGCTACAACTGGAAGGCCTGGACCAGTATTGGTTGACATCCCAAAAGATATTCAGTTTGCAAAAGCAAAATATTTTAAACTAAAAAAAGAAAAAAAATTAAAAGCAAAATCTCCTAATAAATTTAATCAAAAAGATATAGATCAATTAGTTGATTTAATGAAAAAAGCTTCAAAACCAGTTTTTTATACGGGTGGTGGGGTAATTAATTCAGGTCCAAAAGCTAGTGAGTTATTAAGAGAATTAGTTTTCTTAACTGGATTTCCAATTACATCAACTCTTCAGGGTTTAGGTGCTTATCCAGGAGATGATAATCAGTTTTTAGGAATGCTTGGGATGCATGGAACTTATGAAGCAAATAATGCAATGCATGACTGTGATTTATTGATTAATATTGGTGCTAGGTTTGACGATCGTATTACAGGAAAAATCGATGAGTTTTCTCCAAAATCAAAAAAAGTTCATATTGATATTGACCCTTCATCAATTAACAAAATTGTAAAAGTTGATCTATCTATTGTAGGTGATGTTAGTGATGTAATTAAATCTATAACAAAAAATATAAAAAAGAAAAATTTAAATTTAGTAAAATCTAATAAACAAAAAATTTCAAAATGGTGGCAACAAATTCAAAAATGGAGAAAAAAACAATCTCTAAATTTTATTAATAGTGATACAGTTATTAAGCCTCAACATGCCGTACAAAGACTTTATGAATTAACAAAAAATCAAGATACCTTCATTACAACTGAGGTGGGACAGCATCAGATGTGGGCAGCTCAACATTATAAGTTTAATAAACCAAATAGATGGATGACGTCAGGTGGACTTGGTACAATGGGCTATGGATTGCCAGCGGCCGTAGGTGTTCAGGTAGCTCACCCTAAAAAATTAGTAATCGATATTGCTGGTGAAGCATCAATTTTAATGACTATGCAAGAAATCTCGACTGCAGTACAATATAATTTGCCAATAAAGATATTTATTTTGAATAATCAATATATGGGAATGGTTAGGCAGTGGCAGGAATTGCTTCATGAAAAGAATTATTCAGAAAGTTATTCTGAAGCATTACCAGATTTTGTAAAACTAGCAGAAGCTTATGGATGCGTTGGAATTAGAGCTAAAAATACAGATGAACTAGATGAAAAAATTGAAGAAATGATCAATACAGATAAACCTGTAATTTTTGATTGTCATGTTGATCAAGCTGAGAATTGTTATCCAATGATACCTTCTGGAAAACCTCACAACCAAATGTTATTAGGACCAAAAGACCAGGAAGAAAAAAAAATCACAAGAAAAGGGAAAGCTTTAGTTTAAAATGGTAAAATCTAAATCAGCATATAGTTCACCAACTAAACTTGGAAAATTAGATACACATATTATTGTCGTTTGGGTAGATAATGAAGCAAGTGTTTTATCAAGGGTAGTAGGACTCTTTTCTGGAAGAGGATACAACATTGAATCGCTAGCTGTAGCTGAGGTAGATCATAAAAAAAACCTTTCACGAATTACGGTTGTTACGATTGGAACGCCACAAGTTATTGAACAAATTATGTTACAATTAAAAAAACTAGTTCCAGTTCACAAAGTGGGAAATTTTAAAAGAGAAGACAAAAATGTTATATTTAAAGAGATGGCTTTATTAAAAATAGTAGCAAACTCCAATAAAATAAAGAAAGCTTTAAACACTTGTAAAAAATATAATCCAGTTATATTAGATCAAACGAATAAATCGATTGTAATTCAAATAACAGCATTAAGAAGAGAAATAGATAACATGATAAAAAATTTAAAACTGCTTGGTCTTGTGAGTGCCTCAAGAACTGGAGCAGTTGCAATGACAAGAGGCGCAGAAATATTTAACTAATTATCAAAAGGAGAAAAAAATGAAAATGTTTTATGAAAAAGATGCAAATGTAGATTTAATTAAGAGTAAAAAAATTGCAATTTTTGGATATGGAAGTCAAGGACATGCTCATGCACTAAACTTAAAAGATAGTGGAGCTAAAGAAGTTGTTGTGGCTCTTAGAGACGGATCTGGAAGCAAAGTAAAAGCAGAGTCTAAAGGATTGAGAGTAATGAATTTATCTGATGCTGCTGAATGGGCAGAAGTTGCGATGATACTTACACCAGATGAATTACAAGCATCAATTTATAAAAATCATATTGAGCAAAGAATTAAACAAGGAACGAGTTTGGCTTTTGCTCATGGGTTAAATATTCATTATAAACTTATTGACGCAAGAAAAGATCTAGATGTATTTATGGTTGCACCAAAAGGACCTGGACATTTAGTTAGAAGTGAATTCGAAAAAGGTGGTGGAGTACCTTGTTTATTTGCTGTTCATCAAAATGGAACAGGAAAAGCAAGAGATCTTGCATTATCATATGCCTCAGCAATCGGTGGTGGAAAATCTGGCATCATTGAAACTACCTTTAAGGATGAATGTGAAACCGACTTATTTGGAGAACAATCAGTTCTTTGTGGTGGATTAGTTGAATTAATTAAAAATGGTTTTGAAACTTTAACTGAAGCAGGTTACGAACCTGAGATGGCATACTTTGAGTGTTTACACGAAGTAAAATTAATTGTTGATTTAATTTATGAAGGTGGAATTGCAAACATGAATTACTCTATTTCAAATACAGCTGAGTATGGTGAATATGTATCTGGTAAAAAAGTGGTAGATAGTGAAAGCAAAAAAAGAATGAAAGAAGTACTTGCCGATATTCAATCAGGTAAATTTACAAAAGACTGGATGAAAGAATGTGAAGGTGGACAAAAAAACTTTTTAAAAATGAGAAAAGACCTTGCGGATCATCCAATTGAAAAAGTGGGTGCTGAACTTAGAGCTATGATGCCTTGGATTGGTAAAAAAAAATTGATAGATAGCGATAAAAGCTAAGATTAATTAAGGAATTTCTACTTATACACGAATTTGTAAAACAAAATTATATCCCCTATACTTTACTTTTTAAAAATAATTAATGAGAGGGAATATAATGAAAAATAAAAATTTAATAAGTCTACTGTTAACAGCAGTATTATTATTTGGATTTTCTTCAGCTTGGGCAGCCTCAATTAAATGGTCAATGAAAGGTGATAGTTTGACACTTGATCCCCACGCTCAGAACGAAGGGCCAACCACAATGGTATCAAGACAGGTTTATGAAGCACTTGTAACAAGAGGACTTGATATGAAAATCGGACCTCAGCTAGCAACAAAATGGAAAGCTGTAAACCCAACTACTTGGTACTTCTTTTTAAGGGAAGATGTAAAATTTTCTAATGGAACACCAATGACATCTGAGGATGTTGTTTTTAGTTTTATTAGAGCTAAACAACCAACATCTGATTTTAAAGAATATATTAGTTCAATTTCATCAGTTAAAGCGATTGATAAATATACAGTTCAAATTAAAACAACTGAACCAAATCCAATTCTTTTGAACCAAATATCTAATATATTTGTTGTGTCAAAAGCATGGGCAACTGAAAATTTTTCAATTGCACCACAAAATTGGAATGCTTCACAAGAAACTTATGCATCAACTAATGCGATGGGAACAGGTCCTTTTAAAATAACTTTAAGAGAACCAAACACCAAAACTATTTTTAAAAAGAATAGTAAATGGTGGGGAAATGTTGAACATAATCTTAGTTCAATCGAATTACTTCCAATAGCCAATGCAGCAACTAGGGTTGCAGCACTTCTATCTGGAGAAATTGATATTGTAACTGATGCACCGGTTCAAGATTTAGGTCGTATTGGAAGTTCAGCAGGACACAAAGTTGTAAGCACACCACAGATGCGTACAATTTTTCTTGGAATGGACCAAGGAGCTGACAAACTTAGATCTGGTAATACAGGTGATAATCCTTTTAAAAAAAAGAAAGTTAGACAGGCTCTTTATCAAGCAATTGATATAAATGCGATACAGAAAAAAGTTATGAGAGGCTTAAGTGAACCAGCAGGAATAATTACATTTCCTGGAGTAACAGGTTACACTAAAGATCTTGATAAACGATTAGCATACGATCCAGAAGCTGCAAAAAAACTTTTAGCTGACGCTGGTTATCCTAATGGTTTTGATGTTGAGCTGAGATGTCCAAATGATAGATATGTGAATGATGAAGCAATCTGTACAGCTGTAGTTGGAATGTTTGGTAAAATTGGTATTAACGTTTCTCTAAACTCTCAAACTAAAAGTAAACACTTTAAAGAGCTAAAAAATAAAAAAGGAGATTTTTATATGCTTGGATGGGGTGTGCCTACTTTAGATAGTCACTACGTATTTCATTACTTATATGATACTGGCGCAAGCTGGAATAGAGTTAACTTTAGTAACACTAGAGTTGATGAGTTAATTAAGGTTATGGAAGGTGAAGTGGACCTTACTAAAAGAAATGCTGCAATTGCAGAAGCTTGGAAAATTGTAAAAGATGATATTTCATATTTACCTTTACACCACCAGGTAATTTCTTGGGCATCTGCGAATAATGTGGATGTACCAATCAGACCTAATAATGAACCTTTGTTCAGATTTTCGAGCAAAAATTAATTATTTATATATAAGCCCTTTTAATAAATAAAAGGGCTTATACTCAATTTAACATTTCATATTTTGACAAAGTATTTTTTTAAGCGATTGTTTCAGTCAATAATTGTTATGCTTGTCGTAGCTTTTGTTTCATTTTCACTATTTACTTTTGTTGGTGATCCGGTTCACAACATGGTTGGTGAAGAAACCTCAGATCAGGAGAGAGGAGAAATAAGAGAAGCATTAGGATTAAATGATCCTATTCTTGTTCAGTTTACTAGGTTTGTTAGCAATGCCTCCAAAGGAAATTTTGGAATATCTTATCAATTAAGAAGGCCAGTATCTGAATTAATATCAGAAAGATTGCCAGCAACATTAGAGTTAGTTTTTATTTCTTCACTAATTGCACTTGTATGTGGAACATTATTGGGAGTTTACACTGGAATTAATCGAAAAAGCTTTGTGAGTGATATTATTTTAGCTGTCTCTTTGCTTGGAGTTTCGCTACCTACATTTGTAATAGGAATTTTGTTTATATATCTCTTTGCAGTAATTTTAGGAATTTTACCTTCTTTTGGTAGAGGAGATGTTATTGATATTGGTTTCTGGACTACTGGGCTTTTAACCATCTCAGGCCTTAAAGCAATAATCTTACCATCAGTTACTTTAAGCCTTTTTCAAATGACCTACATTATAAGGCTTGTTAGAGCAGAAATGATGGAAATACTACAAACAGATTATATAAAATTTGCAAGAGCAAGAGGGATAAGTGAAAAAAGTATTCAATATAAACATGCGTTAAAAAATGGTTTGATACCTGTAATCACAATAGCAGGAATTAATATTGGAACACTTGTGGCTTTTTCAATAATAACTGAAACAGTTTTTCAATGGCCAGGTATGGGATTTCTTTTTATTCAGGCAGTTAAGTTTGTTGATATACCAATTATGTCAGCTTATTTAGTTTTTATTGCATTTATATTTGTAATGATAAATTTTATTGTTGATATTCTTTATTATTTTATCGACCCAAGAATTAGAGTTAAGTCTGGAAGTGCAAATGGATAATCAAAATTTATCATTCATAAGTAAATTTAGAGATAGTGATATATATTTTGCTTTTATAAAATCTCCGACAGCAATTATCTCAACTGTAATATTAATAATTATTTTCTTTTGTTCATTTTTTGTAGAACTTATTGCACCATTTAATCCATTTGATCCATCAAGTCTTGATTTAATGGAAGCATTTACTCCTCCTTCTTGGTCAAAAGATGGTATGTCCAAATTTTTATTAGGAACGGATGGACAAGGTAGAGATATGTTATCAACAATATTGTATGGGTCTCGAATTTCATTAATAGTTGGCTTTGCAGCTATTTTGTTTAGTTTAATATTGGGGGTTTCTTTAGGATTAACAGCTGGATATTTTGGTGGAAAATATGAAATGATAGTGATGAGAATAACAGACGTACAATTAACAGTACCAAGTATTTTGATGGCTTTGCTAGTTGATGGTATTGCAAGAGGTGTTATTTCAAGAGAGCTACATGATGAAATGGCAATTTATGTATTAATTTTTGCTATAGGAATTTCAGAATGGCCTCAGTTTGCAAGAGTTTCAAGAGCAGCAACACTGGTAGAAAAAAATAAAGATTATATTTCTGCATCAACAATTATTGGAGTCCCAAATTTTAAGATAATGTTTAAACATATTTTACCAAATATACTAAGACCTATCCTTGTAATTGGAACAATAGGACTTGCCCTTGCTATAATTGCAGAGTCAACTTTAAGTTTTTTAGGAGTGGGCGTTCCACCTACAACACCTTCTCTTGGAACATTAATTAGAATTGGAAATGATTTTTTATTTTCTGGTGAATGGTGGATAACTTTTTTTCCTGCAATATTTTTAGTCATTCTGGCTTTTTCTATTAACCTTTTGGGAGATTGGATGAGAGATACTCTAAATCCAAAATTAAACTAATGAGCTTTTTAAAAATTGATAATTTAAGTGTTAATTACAAAATGAGAAAAGAGACTGTATATGCAGTTAAAAATATCAACTTTGATGTAAAAAAAGGAGAGATACTTGGTTTAGTAGGAGAATCTGGATCTGGAAAAAGCACATTAGGAAACGCAATTATAAATCTAATTGATGAACCAGGAAAAATTTCTAGTGGAAAAGTAATCTTAGATGAGGTTAATATTCATGAAAACCCAGAAGATATATTAAAATATAGGGGAAAAAAAATTGGATTAATTTTTCAAGATCCACAAACTTCTCTAAATCCTTTGTTAACTATAGGTGAACAACTTATAGAAACTATTCAGACGCATTTAAATTTAGATTTTAAAGAATCTAAAAATAGAGCCATTACCCTATTACAAGAAGTTGGTATCAAAGATGCTGAAAATAGATTTGACAATTATCCACATCAGTTTTCTGGTGGTATGAGACAAAGAGTTGTAATTTCTCTAGCATTATGTTGTGAACCAGAGTTACTTATTGCTGATGAACCAACAACTGCTCTAGATGTTTCTATACAATCACAGATTCTAGAATTAATTAAAACCTTAACTAAAGAGAGAAACTTAGCTGTAATATTAATCACACATGATATGGGTGTAATTTCTGAAACAGCAGATCGAGTTGCAGTAATGAAAAATGGGGATCTGGTAGAGATTGGGTCAACAAAAGAAATACTTACAAACCCAAAAGAAACTTACACAAAAAGTCTTATTAGCTCAGTGCCTCCAACTAATAAAAAAATATCAAGATTCAAAATAATGGAAAAAAAAGAAAATAGTGAGAGAGGTGTAAATATTAAAATTTTAGATAGATGGAATAAAAAAAAACTAACTTCGCAAAATTTAATTGAAATAAAAAATCTTAAAAAAACTTTTCAAGAAGGCATGTTTACTGAAACTTCAAAAAATACTGTAATGGCAGTTGATGACATCTCTTTTATTATAAAAGAAGGTGAATCTTTTGGATTAGTTGGAGAAAGTGGTAGTGGAAAATCAACTATTGCTAAAATGATTGTTAATCTGTTCAAACCATCATCTGGAGAAATATTTTTTGACAACGTCTGCGTTACCAAAATAAAAAAAAATAGTGAAATGATGAATTTCAGAAAACAAATTCAAATGATTTTTCAAGATCCTTATTCTTCGCTCAATGGAAGGTTAAAAGTAATGGATATTATTGCAGAACCAATCAAACTTCATAATCCTTCAATAACCAATAATGATTTAGATAATTATATTAATGATCTACTAGAGTCAGTTGAACTCTCAAAAAAATCAGCCATAAGATATCCTCATGAATTTTCTGGTGGACAAAGACAAAGAATATCAATTGCAAGAGCTCTTGCCACACAGCCTAGACTTCTTGTGTGTGACGAACCAACTTCAGCTTTAGATGTAAGTATCCAAGCACAAATATTAAATTTATTAAAAGATTTGCAAGAGCAACTTAATTTAACGATATTGTTTATAAGTCATGACCTTCCAGTTGTTCGTCAGATGTGTGATAGAATTGGTGTATTAAAAAATGGCAAATTATGCGAAGTTTCAATTACTGAAGAGCTGTTTCAAAAACCCAAACACGATTACTCAAAAGAGCTTCTTCGTTTGATGCCCAAAATTGAGTCTATTTACAATTAATATCTAGAAAACCTAAAACGAGCTAATTATAACTGAAATTTAACAAAATATTTTGCATTCTCTATTATAGATTGTATTATAGTTTTTCTAAAATTACTGTTTATGAGCGTTAAAGATAAAATATTTATATTTGATACTACGATGAGAGATGGTGAGCAATCACCAGGAGCATCAATGAGTCTTGAGGAAAAAATTCAAATTGCAAGAATTTTTGATGAAATGGGTATTGATATAATTGAAGCTGGATTTCCAATTGCATCACCAGGAGATTTTGAGTCTGTAGCAGCGATAAGTAAAATTTTAAAAAACTCAATCCCATGCGGATTGTCGAGAGCTAATAAAAAAGATATTGATGCATGTCATGAAGCATTAAAAGCTGCACCAAGATTTAGAATTCATACTTTTATTTCAACAAGTCCTCTTCACATGAAGTTCAAGTTGAATAAAAACCCTGAGCAAGTTTTAGACGCAATAAAAGAAAGTGTAACTTACGCAAGAAATCTTACGGATGATGTCGAGTGGTCTTGTGAAGATGGGACAAGAACTGATATGGATTTTATGTGTAAAATAGTTGAACTTGCGATCACTAGTGGAGCGAAAACAATAAACATTCCAGATACAGTTGGTTATACAACTCCATCAGAATTTACTAAAATTATTACAACTTTAAAAAACAAAGTTCCAAATATTGATAAAGCTATTTTATCTGTTCACTGTCATAACGATTTAGGACTAGCTGTCGCAAATTCTTTAGCTGGAATTTCAGCTGGTGCGAGACAGGTTGAGTGTACAATAAATGGAATAGGTGAGAGAGCTGGAAATGCTGCTTTAGAAGAAATTGTAATGGCAATAAGAACCAGAAATGATTTAATGCCGTATATAACAGGAATTAAAACTGAATTATTAAGCAAAGCTTCTAAAATTGTTTCTAATGCAACTTTCCCAGTACAGTTTAATAAGGCAATCGTTGGAAAAAATGCATTTGCACATGAGGCTGGTATTCATCAAGATGGAATGCTTAAAAATAGAGAAACATATGAAATTATGACACCAGAAAGTGTAGGTGTTAAAAAAACTTCATTAGTTATGGGAAAACACTCAGGTAGACATGCCTTTAAAGAAAAGTTAAATGATCTTGGTTATGCAAATGTTACAGACGATGTTATCCAAACTGCTTTTGGTAAATTTAAAATTTTAGCTGATAAGAAAAAACATGTTTATGATGATGATATTGCAGCTTTAGTTGATGATAGTTTAGTTTTAGACACATATGTCATTAATTTAAAATCTTTAAAAGTTTTTGCTGGAACAGGTGAACCTCAAAAAGCAGAAATGACTCTTGATGTCTATGGAGAAGTTAAATCAACAGCAGAAACTGGTGATGGACCAGTAGATGCAATATTTAAATGTATAAAAGTTTTATATCCGCATAACGTTAAGCTTCAATTATATCAAGTTCATGCTGTTACAGAAGGTACTGATGCTCAAGCAACTGTAAGTGTTCGTATTGAAGAAAACGGTAAAACTACAGTGGGTCAAGCAGCTGATACAGACACCTTAGTCGCCTCAGCTAACGCTTATTTAAGTGCTTTAAATAAAATGATTATTAAAAGAAAAAAAACTGCTCCAATAGAGCACGAAACTCAGGAAGTGAAGGGGATATAAGATATGGCTACATGGATTAAAAATTTAACTAATATTTGGAGCCAAGATATGGCAATTGACCTGGGTACTGCAAATACACTTGTAGTATTAAAAGGACAAGGTGTAGTTTTAAATGAACCATCTGTTGTTGCTATAGTTGAGAACCAAGGAAAAAAAACTGTCTTAGCTGTAGGTGATGAGGCAAAAACAATGCTTGGAAGAACTCCTGGTAACATTAGTGCTATAAGACCTTTAAGAGATGGTGTCATTGCAGATTTTATTGTGACAGAAGAAATGATCAAACACTTTATTAAAAAAGTTCACAAGAATAAAACTTTTGCAAACCCTAGAATTTTAATTTGTGTTCCAACAGGATCAACACCTGTTGAAAGAAAAGCAATTCAAGATAGCGCACTTGCTGCAGGAGCAAGAAGAGTGCAACTAATTGAGGAACCTATTGCCGCAGCAATTGGAGCAGGTCTTCCAATTTCAGAAGCGACAGGATCTATGGTGGTTGATATTGGTGGAGGTACTACAGAGATAGCAGTTATGTCATTAGGAGGCCTTGTTTATTCTAAATCATTAAGAGTTGCAGGAGATGCGATGGATAATGCATTAATTAATTATATGAGAAAAGAATATAATCTTATGATTGGTGATAGTACTGCAGAAAAAATAAAAAAAGAGATAGGAACTGCTATTCCATCAAATAATAATACTTATGCTGTAAAAGGTAGAGACTTAAGGTCTGGTACACCTAAGGAAGTTAATATTACTGAAGAGGATACTTCTGAGGCATTAAATGATATTTTAAAAGAAATGGTAGATGGAATTAAAGGAGCATTAGAAAACACACCTCCAGAACTATCAGCAGATTTGGTTGATATGGGATTAACCTTAACAGGAGGTGGGGCTTTATTGAAAAATATTGACAAAAGATTTTCTAAAGAAACAGGATTACCAGTACATGTTGCAGATGATCCATTAGCTTGTGTAGCAATAGGAACTGGAAAAGCTTTAGATCAAGAAGAGATTTTCTCTACCATGTTATCTGAATATTAGAAATAATGGAAACAAGCAGAGATGACTTTGTAATAGCAATAAGATCTGCTTTTTTAAAAAAAGGAACACAACAAAGGTTTTCATTATTAGGTTTAATATTATTTTCTATAATATTTTTAATTGTAGGTGGTCTAAATCTTAAAGTTGTAGATTATGTAAAAATAGGCATTAAAGAAATAGCTTATAGATCTTCTTTTATAGTTTCAGTACCAGAAAATTTAATAAAAAATACTCATATAAAAATTTCTAATCATTTTAGTCATTATAACGAATATCAAAAAATAAAAAATGAATTAGAGCTACTAAAATTAAAAGATTTAAATAATCAAATTTTTAACCTTGAAAATATTAAATATAAAAAATTAGTTGATGATTATTTTATTAAAGATAATGAGACTTTTGCAAAAGTATTAATTGACAAAAAAAGTCCATTTTTAAGATCTATTATAATTAATAAAGGAAGCAAAAATAATATCAAACTAGGAATGATAGTTCTTGATGAAGATTATTTAGTTGGCAAAATAGTAGAGGTTAATTATTTAACTTCTAGAGTATTATTAATTTCTGATATTAATTCTAAAATCCCAGTCTCACTTCAGCCAGGAGATGTCCAAGCAATTATGTCTGGAAAGAGTAGTCAAAAGGGTATCCTACAATATATTAAAAATAAAGATTTAAAAAATGATAATGAAATGTTTAAAGTTGTTACCTCAGGTGCTGGGGGAGTATTTATAAGTGGAATTCCTATTGGTAAAATATTTAATGAGGAAAATGTTTTAAATAATAATGATAAAATAGTTTTTTTTTATAAAAACTTTTCTCAGTTAAAATATGTAAAAGTCGTATCCTATTCTAAAGAAAAAGCATCTTTAGATGCGTCATCTAAAGAAGACTCAAAACAACTAGATGATAAAATTGAAGAAACAAATAAACGGCAAGAAACTTTAAGAATATTAATAGAACAAAAAAAAATTGCAGATGAAATAAGAATTAAAATCGAAGAAGACAATATTATTTTAAAAAATAAAATTATTAAATTAGAAAAAAAAATAAAAATAGCAAAAAATAACATTAAAGAAAA
>Ga0209709_10002681_pt1 | contig 15276 bp, 8 predicted proteins | sample ArcticOcean_MG_C_2_FD_187435 | JGI IMG/M metagenome (GOLD analysis project Ga0209709, IMG submission 187435) | Marine microbial communities from western Arctic Ocean - ArcticOcean_MG_CB4_136 (SPAdes) (version 2) | ecosystem: Environmental > Aquatic > Marine > Oceanic | place: Arctic Ocean... | reverse complement strand
AGATAACCTCTCATAAAAGCCGGGAATATTGTCACCAAAATGTTGCCAAGTTACGCCATCATCAATCGAAGTGAATATTGTTCCTCCATCATAGGCAGCTTCGGTACAAACCCAGTGATTGAATGTTAACCTGGCAGTGGAACCTAGAGGTATTTGGTAGATTGGAGATACCAAGTGAGTGTACACATTACTGGAATAACCCCCGTTCAAATGGATTGCCATTCCTTCGTTACCACTTGGCCAGGCTGTGTTGTTTGGCCCATATCCAATGCTATTGGAAATGGCACCCCTCTCCCATGAGGTCATGCCACGTTCGTGGTCAACACGCCAACCTTTGGGTAGTTCTTGTACTGATTCGAAAGAATCGGATGCTGACCATGGGCCGTTATGACCTTCCCATGTGATGTATTGCCAATCATTTGCACTTCCTTGAACTGAAACAAGAGTTGCGGTTGTGGAATTAGTAAAATTACCCAGTGGACGAGTTTCCATGTTTGGGGTGCCAACGGATGAAAGCACTCTAAGATCATCAATCATGATTCCTTCCCAGCCATCAATAGCAACACCTCCATGATTTTTCACACCATCAGTTGTTATTCGGAATTTGAGTAATGCACTGGAAGCATTAGCATGTCCGACTGCCCATGAGGGGAAGGGGTGTTGGACTTCTCTCCAACCATGTGTCTGTTGAGTGTATACCGTGCCCCCTGAAGGAACTCCTAATCCAGGAACTCCGGGCAATGGACTCATTATTGTCCATGTCGAATTATTATCCAATGAAATCATCACTACCATGTTGTCATTGTAATCCGCTTCAATATCCCAATTTGAAAAATATACAAACTCAAGAGGACCTATGAGTCCAGACAAATTGATTGGTACGATAATCGATCCATCCGCATAAGTAGAATACTCGCCACTAGAATTACCATGAAACCACGCCCCTAACGGGTCCCCTTGGTTGCTTAGATTGAACGAATCGATGAATAGTCCAATGTCTGTTGATGAATCATTTGACGTCATTACAAGATAACGAAACCCAATACTGCTTGCACTGGTCACTAACGTATCAAGAGAATACTCTTCGCTAACCCAGTCAGTAGTCACTCCTGACCAATTGTCTAGAGTTTGCCAATTCATGCCATTATCGATTGAATACTGAATCTTAGCTACATCTCCTGTATCAAACGAGTTCCACCTATCAAATGAGACATTGAAGTACCTTACAACGCTTGGAATTGGCCAAAATTGTGATCTAATGTACCCTTCAGAACCAGGAAGAACTGAACCATTACTACCTGCTACAAGATTACCAGAGGTGGCATTAGATGGACCATATGCGACATTTGAGAGGTTGACTGGCATCCAAATATCATCACCATTAGGAGACCATGCCGAAAATTGGTCATTGCTAGATTCGAAATCGGTCATTACACCATAAGTCGACAGAGGTGCAAGTGTAAGATCTCCACTCGAGGTAAGGTATGATGTTCCATTAGAACTTCCTACAGAGAACCCTCCCGGAGTGTCTGCCGCCCAGTATGACCCATTATCACTTGCTTCAGTCCATTCCGGCGATAGTTCAAACATCGAATCGGTGATAGTGTGGTTCGAAGGTAAATTGAAACCATCATATGTTGAATTGGAGGGTTCAAGGCTAGAAGAGTCTGGTGATGAAATTGGGCCTTGCCATGTCGCAACATCCGCTGCAGCCCACGGTGTGAGCAGCATTAGGAATGTTAGAATGAGAGCCTGTTTAATTGGGTCCACCACCGGTGGACCCAGCGTGAATAGGTTTGAATCTTCGTCTATCCCGTTCATGTTTTGCCGCTGAAGGGTTGATAGGTGGTCCGCGCCACGGGAAGAAGTATGGCCGAGCGGACCTTCCTCAATCCCTCTCAGACCAAAGAGGTCGAGGAGCAACTCTTCTCGACGCTACGGCAGCAAGTTGGTAGAAGCGTACCAATGCCATTACCTCGTCAGGATTTTTGGGTGAAGGTCGGGCAGTTACTCGACACTGTCGAAATGGAGGTTCACGAAATATACAGAACAGTTGGACCTTCTTTGAAAATGCAGACTGTGCAAAAGAGACAGGCTAATATTCGCCGAACTGCATCTGAACTCGCTCGTAAACGATTGGTTGCAATGATGCAGCATTCGGCAAGTGCTGCTCTACGAACAGAAGGTGGTTCACAAGGTCAAGAACTTGCTAGCCTGGATTGGTCTCGTCACGACCCATCGGAACGTGAATTTTATTCTAATGCCACAGAACAATTGAACCGATTCAAGCAAGCGGTTAATTGGAGTGCTATGCAAATGGGTATTGCTTCTGAAGAACTCAGTCAAAATTTCACTTTAGCAGCAGGAACAACTCAACTAGATTCGTTTGTTCCTGAAAGCGGTGGTCTTACTGGACAAGGGCCGCCAACAATCGCACTCGAAGAAAATTCTAAACCATTACCAGATATGGAATTCGATGAAGAGGATAATCTGGCTAGAGCGGATGCTTTTCCAGAATTAGAAGGGGTTCAACCTATTGAAGAACGTCCGGTTGCTACTGCAATGGAAGAAGGAAGCAATCATGCCGCTGCAATGGATCTTGCACCTTCAAAGAAGAGCGAAATGATGGATTTCGATGCTTGGGCTGACGCTGAAGCATCTGTCGAAGCACCATCTGAGGCCGTTGAAGAAATAATTGAACCTGAACAAGGTCAATTGATGAGAATTCGAGTCTTACAATCAATGGATGACCCAATAATCACTGCTGACGGAGAGATTGAACTCGGAGCGGGAGATATTCTGTTCCTTGACGAAGCTACTGCAAATTATCTGGTAGATTCGGGTGTAGCAGAAAGTGCTGCGCTTTGACAACGCTTGCCAACTTAGAAAATAAGTCGTAAAGAAAAGTTTGATGAGTAGGCGACAGCCAATCAAATAGTAATCAGTAAGAGTTGAACACTAACAACGGCAGTACCGCCCACTCATCGAGATTAGCGCCATTGGCGCCACCTAGCCAATAGACTAGTTTCAGTTCATCGAGCGCATCGATAATTCGATGCTCACGGTGTCAGGGATTGGGATACGAGCGACCTGTCTTAGGGCACTTTCGTCCTTTCCACTGGTAATATCCATCTCTAGAAGACGCTTATGAATTCGCATCTCCCAATGATCGTAAGTTTCACTGCCTTCACCATCTGGTGCTTTGCGGCAAGGTACCACAAGGCGACGGGTTGGTAGTGGGATTGGGCCACGAAGACTGATTCCGCCGTTATCACAGATTGTCTTAATCTGAGATGCAACTGAATCGATATCTCTATGGTTCTCTCCTGTTAGCTTGATGAGGGTCACTGCTGCCATGATTTCCACCTATTCCATTCGGATCTTAGTCCAGTCGAATCTCAAGCCTTCTTCTCGATCTTCATACAGACACCAGCCGCGACGGTCTTACCCATGTCACGTATAGCGAAGCGAGACAATTCAGGGAATGTCGACGCTGTTTCGATTGCCATTGGTTTAGTAGGCTGGAAGCGAACTAGACAAGCATCACCGGACTTCAAGAAACTAGGGTTAGCTTCCTTTCCAGCTTTGTTAGTCTTCTCTAGTAGTTCCATGAACTTCACAGCAACTTGTGCTGTGTGAGCGTGGAATACTGGTGTGTAACCAACAGATACAGCCTTTGGAATGTCCATAAGTTGAATCTGTCCTACGAAGTGTTCGTCATGACGAACAAAGGTAGGTGCGGTGTCTGTGTATCCTGCGACGTCGCCACGGCGAATTTCATCAGCAGCAAGTCCACGAATATTGAATCCAACGTTGTCTCCAGGTTCTGCCTTGTCCACGTGTGTGTGGTGCATCTCGATCGACTTGACTTCAGCGGACTTCTGTGATGGATTGAATGTTACAGTCTTTCCAACATTTAGAGTTCCGGTTTCAATCTTACCAACTGGGACAGTTCCAATTCCAGATATCTTGTAAACATCCTGAATTGGTAGGCGAAGTGGCTTGTCAACTGGCTTGTTAGGCATTGCAGCTGCGTCAATAGCTTCGAATAGTGTAGGTCCATTATACCAAGAACACTTGTCAGACTTCTTGTAGACGTTGTCGCCATTAAGACTGGATGCTGGGATCATTGGAATACGGTCAAGTTGCTTACCGAAACCTGATATCTTCAGAAGTTGTGTAACTTGCTCACATGCTGTCTTGTACTTGTCTTCAGACCAGTCGACACCAGAGATATCCATCTTGTTAACGTGTATGATTAACTCTGCAACACCCAATACCTTAGCAAGGAATGCGTGCTCCTTAGTCTGCTCATTCACACCATCGTTAGCAGCACATAGCAGTACTGCTGTATCTGCTTGGCTTGCACCGGTAATCATGTTCTTTACGAAGTCACGGTGACCTGGAGCATCGATGATAGTCCAGTAGTACTTAGGTGTAAAGAATTCCTTGTGAGCAACGTCGATTGTGATACCGCGCTCTCTCTCTTCCTTTAGACCGTCCATAACGTAGGCAAGTCCGAATCCGGCCTTACCTGCTTCTACAGCTAGTTTTTCGTTCTTCTCGATAACGTGTTCTTCGATATGACCTGAGTCTAAAAGAAGACGACCGACAGTGGTCGACTTCCCGTGATCAACGTGTCCAATAAATACGATATTACGGTGTGGCTTCTTCTTATCTTCCCATTGAGATCCCATATTGCTCTCTCCTTTGCATCTTGCCGACATTCCACCCCTATTTGAAGACCGCGACGCGTAAAGGGTTGGAATTGTCTAGAACTGTGCGGCCTGATCGGCTCCCAGTATGCCTCTTTATGTGAGGTATAAAAGGCGTATTACTAGAGATTCTACTTCTAAATCGTTTACTTTCTCATTGCGTAAAGTCATAGTCCATTCATCATCTTTCCACTGGTTCTCACTAAAGTGATAGGACCCTGTAAACTGCAACCATACACAATCGGTGTCTGAATCACAATCTCCATATTGTCGTTGATCTAGTCCAAGAGCACTGGTGTTCCCTGCTTCTTCATCTGTCGAGTTAAATCCGTAAAGGTCGAGTTTTGCTCGGCAATTATTAGCACCAGGCACATTTGTGCAATCCGCATCTTCTTTCAGGTAAACCAATTCCCCAATAGCCTTACGAATTGTATTTCCAGAATCTTGATCCTGAGTTACTGGGAAAGAGAATTCAATATCAATTGGATTATTAGAATTATTTCCACCGATTGAAAAATCATTCCACTTGGCAACATAGTTGACGTAAACAACAACTTCATCAATACTGCTTAATCCAGCACCATTGGTAACAGTCAGTGCGATTTTATGCTCCCCTGGTGGAACTTCTTTCCACTCAACGGTCTCACCGCTTAAGTCTGCATCGTTCATCTTATCACCGTCACCATCTTCATCGCGTTCGAGGTCTAAGTCCCATTCCCAATCAGAAATATACTCATTTGAGTCTCCAGCCTCAGAATCTGAACCATCCAGATTGACGGTTGTGGTCGCTAAAAGATTCTTGCTAGACAAACTCTTGTCCATTTCACAAATATAAGCTAGGTAGTAATTGCCATCATCAACACTTTCACCTTCACAATCATTCGACGGAGCATCTGATCCTGCATCGGGAATAGGCTCAGATGCTTCAGCGTCAATTATTTTGATTTTGCGAGTCTGTGAATTGGAACTTGTTCCGTCTGAAACTGTCAGTTTGGCATCATATTCACCTGCGTCTGGGTATGACCAAGTTACTGTATGCCCTGTAGCATCGTAATTGCCATCATCATCAAAATCCCACTTGTAGGTATCCAAAGCACCTGAGGGGAGAGATGCCTTCCCATTGAAATCTATATCCATACCTGTTCGAATATTTTTATCAGGGTCATAATCGAATATCGCTTCGACCTCTGAAGAGGATGTTTCACCATCTGACGTGCAGCCGGCGAGGCTGGCTGAAATGAACAACAGTGCCATCAATATAGTCTTCATCACTACAGCGAGAATACCTTGTCCCATTCAACCCTTGCCCTTCTTGACCCACTACCTAGAACGAGAATAGCGATGTTTGCCGGTTTCCAGCAAGCAATTCCTTTGCATTCCAACCAAACGCTTCTGTAACTCGGCCAAAGGCTGTAGCTAAACGATCGGCATAGAATTGGCCATCGTACTCTACAACTGGATTCTCCTCCAGCCAAGGCTGTATTTCCATAGGACGGTTTCTAGCATTGGTCACGATGTATGCTATCTTCATACCAGGGGTGAATGGTAGTCCCTTGTCAATCAACGCTCTTGCAGCCCTAACTTGAATCATAGAATCCGGGTTTGCATAATCCTTGGTGAAGTCCCACTTTGCTCTTTTCTTATCCCAACGGCCTTTGCATGATTTGCTCATAATCAAATTACGTATAGGTACCTTACCACTCTTAGCGGCAGCAATGGTTTCAATTGCTAAATTAATCGCCTCTTCCGAATCATCTGCAAGTACATAACGGAACATCTGCTTCATCCCATCCGTCAAATAACCGAATGAATCGGTTCGCTGAGTTTCATAACCACGAACGAGCATCTCTTCTTTAGGCCAAACAACTTGACCAACATATCTCTTCTTAGCACCATGGCTGAAGAATACTGAAAGGCCTTTTTCGAATTCAAGTTCGGCACTCGCTTCACTAAAACGCTCAGCCGTTTTATGGCCAAAATCAATCATTACTTGGCGTGGATCATCTGCGCCATCGACCGGAGATTTGACAAAAATTGAATCTGTATCGGAGTAAACAACATGGTGACCTTCGTCATCTAATCTTTGAATGATTTTCTTGATATTATGGCGGGCCCATGCGGTGATTGAGGAGCCTAAATCTCGATGAGTGAATCGATAGAATCCACTAGCAAATACTCCATAAAATGAATTCATCAGTATCTTGACCGCATATTGCATCTGGTCATGATATGAGTGTGTTACATCGTCATTTGCACTTTTCATTCCAGATTTATGTTCATCTCTTTGAGACATTAGATTCTCTAGCAACTTAGGGACCATTCCCTGCCTACCACTTTTGTTCCGAAATTTTGCACCAGTAGGGGATTCATGTATTTCTTCACCATCACTTGGTTGGTCGGTACTTCCTTCGTCTATTCTTGTAGTGTAACAGATGTTTTTCCCAATCATGATTGAAGGATACATCGATTTGAAATCGAGTATTGCAACCCATGGATGCAATCCTGCTTCGACATCGTGAACATACCCTCCTGTAATTTTACCTTCTTTCTTATCTGCAGAACCGGTTAACGGCACACCGATTGAAGTGCGGTCTGCTAATCTAATCACCAATGAATCAATCAATTGAGAAGTGGTGCCATTCGCACTTGTATCAAGCGACACTTTTGCTACTGCCGCTACTGCTTCTTTACGACGGAATGCTTGGATTTCATGCATTATATTCAATGGAAGTTCGGCATCCCGCAGGCAGTACTCCACCACTACATCTGGCCGAGCAGCCCATTCTTCATCCATTTTGGAAGCATCAACATCCATCTTTTGCATGTCTTCATCATCAGGGAATAGTAATCGTGAAACAAATTTGAGAGTCTCGCGCTGTGGCCTTAGAGCCTGACGTGCTTGCCACCACGCATCCATCACACAACGCCCACCCAGATTCCATGCTCGAGCGGCACCCCTGGTCGGGTATAGAGTGTCTCGGCGACGGCCTTCTTCTGATGTTGATACACGGCCCCAGCCCATCAATTCTGATTTCAGAGATTTGTCGCGCTTGGCAAGGAGGTTTGCTCTATCAAAGATACGCTTCATATCGAAATTATCGATATTGTAACCAGTGATAATATCTGGATCACTACTTCTGACCAAATTAGTCAACTCTCTAAGAATAGATTCTTCATCACCAGCGTACGTATGTCTAGTTCTTTCACCTGTTCCCATGTCTTCGGTTACCGCAGCTGCACACAGTATTGTATCATGCGCGATGGAGGTCTCGAGGTCGAATGAAAATATCTTGAAAGGAGCAGGGAATGGATCGCAATTACTCACATCATCCATTGTAACATCGAGGCAAATATCTACTGGATGTTCACTATCTACTACCTCGCCATCTACGCTGACGTGCATCGATAAATCCCCGTCGAGGAAAAACCGGTTGACATATGGTATGTCACCAGACAAAATAGTCCAGCGCCCAGAGAATTCTTGCCTAACCTTTGGAACCATGAATGGCTGAGTCACATAAACCTTCCAAACCGGCTTGATTCCTAAATCGGTCCATTTCATTTCCGGGCCTTCGATTCCTTTGACATCCTCATGGCTCAATACTTGTTCCAAATCCACATCTTGGGATTCATTCCATCGTCCATTCGGGGTGATTTCAAACCAAGGTTTGATTCCATGAACTCGTAGTAAAACAGATTCACTACTGCGTGCACGGGCCCAGAATTCCATCACCGTTGAGTCGTCATTTGAAGCATACCTTCCGGTGATGATTGCAATATCACCGCTCCAGCGCATGTAACACCGTGAAAGTCGATAGGACAACAACTTGTCGAAAGAGTACTTTCATCCATTTCGCGCACAATCATTGAATACCGGTGGGCGCTGGTCCGCTACGATGAGCGAAGCACCGGTCGATTGGGACTCTCTAACATTCTCGATGACCGAGACTGACCACATGTACATTGCCAAGACTGCAATAGATGCCCCGTGGAAACCAGGAGAAATGCACCCTTATGGGAATATTTCAATCTCCCCTGCTGCTGGAGTTCTTAATTACGGACAAGGTCTATTCGAAGGAATGAAGGCATATCGAACGGCTGCTGGTAGAGTCGTATTGTTCCGCCCGGAAGAGAATGCTCGACGTATGCAACGTGGTGCAGACAGATTGAAAATGCCACCGGTCCCTGAATCTATTTTTATCGATGCAGTAGAACAATGTGTCCAACAAAACTCCCGCTGGATACCTCCTATGGGCAAGGGTGCACTGTATGTTAGGCCACTATTGAATGGAAGCGGACCTATACTTGGCGTCGCACCAGCTCCCGAATACACATTCATGATTTATGTCACTCCGGTTGGTCCTTACTTCAAAGGCGGAATGTCATGCATTAATTTGCTCATTAGCGATCACCATCACCGTGCAGCCCCTGGCGGTTCTGGTGGCGTGAAGGCGATAGGAAACTATGCGCCAGGAATGATGCCATCACGAAAGGCAAAGGCTGCAGGTTTTGCTGAAGTCATCTACCTTGATGCTGAAGAACACAAATATGTCGAAGAAGTTGGTGCTGCTAATTTCTTCTGCCTGAAAGATGGAGTATTGTATACACCTGAGTTAACAGGAACAATCCTACCCGGAATTACTCGAGATTCGATTATTCGTCTTGCCAGACACATGGGCTACGAAGTTGTTGAAACCAAAATTCTCGCTGAATTTGCAATGAGTGCAGAAGAAGCATTCTGCTGTGGAACTGCCGCGGTTATTTCACCGATAGGGTCTATCACACTAGGTGATGAAACCGCCACCTATGCGGATGGCGCCACCCCTGGAGAACTAACTGTGAAACTGTATGACTCTCTAACAAATATCCAAAACGAAGTGGATGAGGATATTTTTGGATGGGTTCACCCCGTTCCGACTCTCTGAAGTCGATTACGCGGAACCAATACAGAGGGTACCCCATGCGCTTGATTTGAGCGCATCCGTACCGATACGACATACACTTCACTCGTGAGTATACGAGGGCTGCATTGAACTATTCCACTCTTCGTTTTATTGTTCTTCATTCTGGGATTTCTTTCCATGAATAAGTAAACCAATGAGGATACCTATTTCCGAAATTTTTGTTGTAATGCCAAGGTAATCTTCCAATATAGCGTGAATATCGTGGTTTGAAACAAAATAAGCGAAGAACATGATGATCGATAATGCTGCGAGAGAAATTCTCGCTAATTTCATTTTTGAATCGCTAAAGCTGAAGAGTACTGGCGCAAAAACTATACTCAATACTCCACATCCACCAAGGAGTAGAATTCCATCATTTAAGCCAAGAAGAACGTGCACAAAGCCCGTGTAGAGTACAAACGAAAAGGTGTAAGCCGAAAACACAGTCATCTTTTGTGCATACTTTGTCGCTGTAAGTAAAAATCCAATCAGAGAAAGCGTAAGTGCGATGAACAAAATTTCAAGATTGTTAAAACGTGCTGAACTTTCTTCATCACCGTGTGCCGAAGCAATGGTGGTAAACAAAACTATCACCGTTACAGTAAACAGATAACTGAATCTTTGAGTCCTCATGCGAATCCTCCAAGTGTCCTTCACAACCATAAACAATCGGCTTTCCTATTTGAAGGGATGCACATTCACATCTTCGTAAGTACATCAACGTAATTCTCTTCTGTACTCTTGTTACTTCCAACTTATCTTAAATTGTACTCTCTTGAATCGCTTCAATATTAGAAATACTGATTCAAAGCCTCATCCAACCGATTCGGAGAGGTTGTAAGGGGATATCCGAAACCCCTTTGCATTTTATTTTCCGATACAAAGGGGATTCAGTGGGTCTGTTTGTTCGCTACCGAAGTGACAGGCGTATCACGCTAGGGTACTTTTACCAATGTAATACTCAGAATTCATTATCTTCTAATTCTTCTTCTTCTTCTTCTTCATCTTCGAGCCATTCTGAATCCTCTCCTTTGCCGATTCGTCGTGACGCAAAGAATAGTAATCCAGCACCAAGAAGCCCAATCCCGAAAAGCATCATCATCGATTGAGAGGAAAAGAACCCCTCTGGTTTTGGAACGGGCTTGACCTTTACATTCAACGAAACAGTGTTGTCTTCGTCGAATTCGTCAATGTCCTGGCTTGAATCGATTCGCACCACTAGGTCCAGTTCACCTTCCCAGTCAGGCACCCATTCGAAGGTAACAGTCATCAACTCACCATTCAGTATTGAGGTTTGGATTGTTTCAACTTCTTCGATAATGATTCCGCCATCATGAGGAATATGGGTCTCCAAAGTAATGTTGAATGACGTAGTGTCGGGGGCGCCCTGGTTGATAATATCGATACTGACTGTGACCTTCCGGCCAAGGACTGGCGAATCATCTGACATAGTTATCTGTTCAGCACTTATGTCAGGTCTAGTCTCGATTACGTTGAGGCGAAGTGGCCAAGTCTTGGCCGAACCTTCGCCTGTTAAATTATTTCCAGCCATATCAGCTACATCGAACCAGCAATCGAGGTTCTCACCTTGGATGGGCTGCGAACTGAGGTTCACTAGATACCGACTGACCTCGCCAGGAATGATTATCTCGGCAGTGCCCTCTATTATGTCTCCAAATGATTGAAGGCCATCAATCTGAACACATTGAACCAGAATTCCCTGCTCCGGCAGGCCAGAATCCGCTTCTTGGATATCAAATTGTAACAGAATTTCAGTTGAGTTTGTGGATATTATTGTCGGCTCGTGGCCTACTATCGAAGGCGCCTCATCATCAATTTGCAGACGAATCGGTTCGGGACTCGGATTCGCAGATCCCATACCACCATTGACCTGAATGACCACACGGTACAATCCACTGCCAAGAGCATCCATCGTTCCTTCAAACCTGCCATCAGCACCAGCCGCCACCAAAAGCGGAAGATCAAGAGGTGCTTCAAGCATAACCGAATATGAATCCGGAGCAGGCGCTAGGTCTACGGCGACATATCGTACCCTACCCTCAATCACCAGCCTTTGACCAAGTGTGACATAATCATCATACACAAGTAAGCGTGATTCAGTGCCAGAGGTCCTCATTGAAGATTCGACTAGTATGACGTCGGCATTAAAGCTCCAGTCAAGTCCAGTGTCAGTGATATGCTCACCCGACGAATCGCTGATTTTGAGTGTAATCCTCATCTCATTTGCCGACATGTCATCAAATAGGTGAGATGCGGTAAATGAGAGATTGAGAGTAATTTCATCCCCTTGAGATTCTAACGTGAATTCTGAGACCTCGAGTAATGAATTACTCGACTCGAATGGCCCATTTTTGTCATAGAGCAGTGTATTGCCTAGCCCTAGATCGATGATGATACCTTCGATATCATCTAGGCCGTTTACATCTCTAATGCTGAAATTTAGCCAGCCGGGATGGGTAGGGGTTAGGATGTTACCGCCGGGGAAGTCCATATTGACAGATATGAACTCGGTTGGAGAAGGGACCAGTGATGTGTAATGCACCAAATCCGCTTCAAATCCTGGGCCACTCAAGATTGCATTACCCGTCTTGTCAAAGCCTTCAACGAACAGAGATACCTGCTGGCCGTGTGAATTGTATGTATCGTCATATCGAGCGTGAAATAAATCACTATCTCCTTCTCTAAGAAGTGGCTTTTGACCATATTCATCTAGTTGAGGAATACCATCGCCATTATCGTGTAGAGCTTCGACCCACCACCTCAAACGTAGACTACCGAGGTCAAGCCCATCGCTATCACTGCCGTCGGTGATAGTCACATTGAACAATTGTTGGGGTGAGGGCAAGATTCTTTCACCAAGAGGCGCGTTTGCTTGGAAGCCGGGCTTTGTCGCATCGATATTGAAAGTAAGTGATGCAAGTCCAGGCTCTGTTGAATCATATGGGCCAAAGAGATGGGCAGCGATGGTAAATCCAGCGTAGTAATTAGCCTGTGGAGCAAACACCTCGATTGAGTAAGCACCATTGGAATCGACCGTTGAATTCGCACTGTTATCCACTAGTTCGATGAGAACATCGCCTGGCAGAGGATAACTGGTTTGATTTAGGAATCGTACAGCACCTCCTATGCGTAGTAAATCACCACCTGCGACCCATTCGTCAGTATCGATCTGTGTGCTACCTTCTGTCGGGTCGCTCATATCCCAGACTGTAAAACTCGTAATCTCCATTCTACGTTCATGATCTGTAGTCTGGCTTGAAAGTCTACTTGTGTGAAGCGAATCAATGGTCATCGCCTGAGCCTGCCAAACAACATCCTGTTCAGGCAACCATGCCCAACTGGCAGTTAGATCCCATGACATGATACCGCTCTGGTTATTCAATGTCGTCCACGAACCACTGATATTGCTAACAAGTCCTGCAGGGTCATTGATCCATGTAGTGTTATTTTCAAGGGAATGGAAAAACGTTGGTTTGCTAGCACTATTCTGAAGTTGTGGAATCAGAGCGAGCCACGATAAATTCGATATGCCCTGATATGAGGTCACATCGATACTCAAGGTTCGAGATAGCCCGTCGGGAACAATGGTTTCTCCGGGCAGTGTGATTGCTGAGATGGAAGGCGGGCGGTCTCCCTGCCCCAACCACAGGTTGAGCAATTCCACCTTTCCAGCACTGCCCGAACTGACATTAATGATGATACTGACATTGCCTGCAGCATCTGGCGTGAGATTCGAAACATGTTGATTCAATTCGGTAAGCAGGTCTGAATGAGGTGATGCCCCAACTGCTGCAGTCCAGTCATAATCGATGTCGATATTATCGAGAACCAATGTTGCATTCGCACTCACTTTAAGCGGAATGTCGACGAATTCATTGCCCCACGCATCGGTGAAGCTTGGAGTGGCGTTTCCAAGATATGAATTCAGAGAGGCAGAAAAATCAGGGATCGTCGATGCGTTGCTGAGGTTTCCGCTATGATTCCATTCCCAATTACCATCTGCGCCAACATCGAGGGCGGCCGTTACATCATCACTACCTTCGAAAACAACAATCAATTTCGGCCCATGTGTGGCGTTATCTCTGGATGTGATGGTCAATCTCGAGCCATCGGGCTTGTTGGTATTTTCATCACCGATGAGAATTATTCCATTATTGGTCACATTACCATTAATCCAATCCTGTACCAAATCGGTCAAGTTTTGATTGTTGAAGTCGAGCCAATTGTACTCGAGATTAGCAGGACTGTCTGTGTAACTTGCAACCGAAGGGTCACGGTCGGTCGCGCTAGAGGCCCCCGCGGTCGTCCAAGAATAATCGCTGCCCGTGAGGTTGTCAATCGCATTATTCCAGGTGACTCCTGCGGCTTGTGACACCAGTGCATTACTCTCAAGACCTTCCTCCCAATGTTTCAGCAAAGGGTGGATTGAGTAGGTGTGTTGGGCACTCACAGGGGTTGTAGTAGAAGCCTGATTGACAACATCATGCACATAGAATGAGATATTGGCGTCTAGAACTGTCGCTCCAGGTAATAGTCCCAAATCAAACCAGTAAACCCCTCGATAAATGTGCCAATTTGACCACTCCGTCTTGCCGACAAAGGTGTTGCTTTGATTGCCGTAGTTGTAATCTGCGTGTGATGGGTTGCCATAGGTCGGGTTTGGTTTGTGCAGGTAGGAGTCACGCACGTCACTACCTGATATTGTCAGTTCGCTCAATGTCGAGAACTGCATTGAAGCAGATGTTATTGTGGCATTGATTGGCAAACGAATATGATAACTCGAATTATTTCCCGTAGACATGTTTAATCCGGCTCGCTTATATCCACTTGAAAGTTCATCAAGATGCCCATAGGTGCCATTCCCAGGGCCACCCCAAAACCAATCCATATCGCCATCATCTCCAATGTCTAGCCCAATGGAGTTGGGCCTTTCACCGCTTGAATTGGCAAGGCCTCTAATGTCGAGTGCTGCTGTTGAGATTACCGAACTTGCTCCAATACTAATGTTGGTACTGGAGTCGAATCCAGGCCCATTGAAATCCAGCATAATCGAGACCTGTGAGGCTGAGTTGCCGAAATGAGTGGTTGAGCCTGCATTGGCCTGAAACACCGGAAATGACCCCAGCAACAACAGGGCAAGCAGCAGTGCACGGCCCTTCATGATTTGAAATAATTACACCTCACCAAAGAGATTTGTGGTCAAGTCATGGAAATCTTTGCATACGGTACGGACGCGTGGTTTTTTCCATCAGAGGGTATCGCAAGGGTTGTTTCTGATTATGACAGCTTGTTGAAATCACCGGCGGCGCTTGGTATTCTGGCTACGCTGAGCACGTGCTTGTGCGGCTCTTGCTTTGTTTGTGCTTTTACGTTGAGAATGTGCGCGCTTGTCGCCAACCTTTGGTCCGCGGGTTTGAGCTTCTTTCTCATCACTGCGCTGATCTTTCTGCATTTGGCGCCATTGGCCCCCAATAAGTTGGAGAATTTCTTCCTTGGTGGAAGCCCCAATCGATTCGCTAGCGCCTTTCTTCGAAACCCAAAGGCGTCCTTCTTTGCCATGGGGTCGTTGAGGATGAGATATTTTCTCATCGCGTTTT
>Ga0209709_10002680_pt1 | contig 15279 bp, 26 predicted proteins | sample ArcticOcean_MG_C_2_FD_187435 | JGI IMG/M metagenome (GOLD analysis project Ga0209709, IMG submission 187435) | Marine microbial communities from western Arctic Ocean - ArcticOcean_MG_CB4_136 (SPAdes) (version 2) | ecosystem: Environmental > Aquatic > Marine > Oceanic | place: Arctic Ocean... | reverse complement strand
TAATTAATGCTTTCCAATTTTTAGCATTTACATTTAAACTTTCCATTTATTAAACTCTCCTTTTCTTTGGTGGTCTTACGCCGTTATGTGGCATTGGTGTTGTATCTTTTATTGAAAGAATTTTAAATCCTTTTGCTTGTAAAGCTCTAAGTGCTGTTTCTCTTCCTGAACCAGGTCCTTTAACTTGAACTGTTAATGTCTTCATACCATACTCTAAAGCTTTAGATGCAGCCGAGTCTGCAGCAATTTGTGCAGCATAAGGAGTTGATTTTCTAGAGCCTTTAAAGCCTTTTTGTCCTGCTGAAGCCCATGAAATAACATTTCCATTAGTGTCTGCTATTGAGATTATTGTGTTGTTAAAAGTTGATTGAACATAAGCAATACCATTAAGAATATTTTTCTTAATTTTCTTTTTTTTTGAATATGAACTTTTTTTAGATTTTTTATCTGCTTTTTTTTCTACTTTTTTCTCTACAACAGAATCTGTATTTTCTACTTTGTCTACTTTGGCCATAAATTAATTATTTTTTAAGTGGTGTTAATTTTTTACCTGCAATTGCAATAGCTTTACCTTTTCTGGTTCGAGCATTGCATCTTGTTCTTTGTCCTCTAACTGGAAGTTTTTTTCTATGTCTTGATCCTCGGTAACAAGCAAGATCAATTAATCTTTTGATAGTTAAAGAATAATCTCTTCTAAGGTCACCTTCTACTTTAAAATTTGCATCAATGTATTCTCTAATTTTTAAAATATCATCATCCGTTAGTTCGTTAATTCTTTTGGCAGAAGGAATTTCTAATGATGTACAAATCTGGTTTGAAAATTTATTACCTATTCCATAGATATAAGTTAAGCCTATGTGGACAAGTTTGTTTTGGGGAATGTTTACACCTGCTATACGAGCCATATTTTTGAGAATAAATTTAGCCTTTTATATAAGAAGATGTTCTAAAGTCAACGTCTTAAACATTAAGAATATCATTGATTTTATTGGTAATTTGGTCAATTTCAGCAGCACCATCAATTTCAGTAAAATTTACGTTTTTTGAGTAGAAATCAAGTACTGGTTTAGTAGTTGTCATATAGGTATCATATCTTTTAACAACCACACCAAAGTTATCATCTTTTCTCTTTTTAAGGTATTCTTTGCCACATGGATGAAGCTCAATTTCCTCCTTATTAAAAAATTCATTCAAGGTCATAAGGCATTTATCACAAGTCACTCTACCCATAATACGCTTTTCAATAATATCTTTTGAAACATTTAAAAAAATTATATGACCAATTTTTTGATCAAAATCAGCTAAAATTAACTCTAAATTTTTGGCTTGATCAACATTTCTAGGGTATCCATCAAAAATAATCCTGTCTCTAAATTTAAGGTTTGTAATAGATTGTCTTAAAAGTGTATTAACAGTTTCGTCTGAAACAAATTTACCATTTGAAATCAAGCTTTCAATTTCTGTACCAAGTGGGGTTTTTAATTTAGCCTCTTCTCTTAAAAGATTGCCAGTTGATAGTTGAAAGTAGTTATGTTTTGTTACAATAAGTTGAGCTTGGGTCCCCTTTCCAGCTCCAGGAGGACCAAATAAAATTACATTCACTAAATTATTTACCGAATTTTGTTTTTTTAATTAATTGTTCGTATTGAGAACTCATTAATCTTGTTTGTATTTGTGTTACGGTATCAATTGCTACAACAACAACAATTAGAATTGAAGTTCCACCCAAATAAAATGGTATTGGGTAATTAGCAATTAAAAATTCTGGCATCAAACATACAATTGTCAAATAAAGAGCACCTATTGTTGTAAGTTTAGTTACAATTTTCTCAATATATAAAGCAGTGTTCTCTCCAGGTCTAATCCCGGGTACAAAACCTCCATATTTTCTTAAATTATCTGCAGTCTCCGTTGGGTTAAATGTAATAGAAGTATAGAAAAAAGTAAAAAATATTATTCCAGACGCGTATAACAACATGTAGAGGGGCTGACCTTGGGTGAAGTATGAGCTTATGTTTAAGAATGCATCATTGTCTGAAAAACTAAAGTTAGAAAATGTTACGGGTAATAATAATAAAGCTGATGCAAAAATTGCTGGAATAACACCTGCTTGGTTAATTTTTAATGGTAAATGAGAAGATTCGCCTCCATACATTTTATTTCCCATTTGTCTTTTAGGGTAATTTATCAAAATTTTTCTTAACGCTCTTTCCATGAAAACAATGAACATGATTGTACCAACTAATAAAACAAATATAGCAATAATCATAATAGTTGACACGGCGCCTGTTCTGCCTAATTCAAAAGTAGTAACTAAAGCCCTTGGGATTTCAGCCACAATTCCAGCAAAAATAATCAATGAAATTCCATTACCAATACCTCTTTGTGTTATTTGTTCTCCAAGCCACATTAAAAACATTGTTCCTGCAACAATAGTTGAAACTGTAGTTATTTTAAAAAATAGACCTGGGTTAATAACTAAATCTGGAGATGATTCTAAACCAACCGATAAACCATAACCTTGGATAGTGGCCAACAAAACAGTACCATATCTTGTTATTTGAGTGATTTTAGCTCTGCCCGTTTCTCCCTGAGCTTTTAAATTTTTAAAATAATCAGATACACCCGTTAATAATTGAACAATAATGGATGAAGAAATATATGGCATTATTCCTAAAGCAAAAATTGCCATTCTACCCACAGCTCCACCAGCAAAAACGTTAAACATTCCAAGTAGGCCTTTTTGATTACCACTCATCATTGTTTGTAATTGTTCCGGATCAATACCTGGAATGGGTACAAAAGTACCAAATCTATAAACTGCTAAAATAAATATTGTGAAAAGTATTCTATTTTTAAGATCATTAGTTTGAGAAGATGCACTCATAATATCTTAATTATTTTTTTAACTGTATTGAGCCGCCAGCTTTCTCTAATTTAACTACAGCAGATTTTGATATTAAATCAGCTTCAATGCTAACTTTGTCTTTAATATCACCTGTACCAAGTATTTTTAATTTTTGAGAGTTTTTATTGATTAGTTTTAATTTTTTAAGTAAAGCAATATTTATAATATCGCTTGAGTTAATAGTTTTTTCATTAATATAAGATTGAATTTTCTCCAAGTTCATTATTGCTATAATAGCTTGATATCTTTTAATAGCGTTAAACCCTCTTTTAGGCAACCTTCTGTATAGAGGCATTTGACCACCTTCAAAAGCTTTGATAGCCACACCTGATCTAGATTTTTGACCCTTAACTCCTCTACCAGAAGTTTTACCTTTTCCAGACCCTATACCTCGACCAACTCTCATTTTTCTTTTATATAAAACTTTTCCAGTAGTATTTAATGTGCTCATTATCCTCTTTTTTCAATTACGTCAGAAATTTTTTTATTTCTAATCATTGCTATGTGTTTTGGTGAATTTTGCTTTGAAAGAGCTTTCATTGTTGCTCTTATCATGTTGTGAGGGTTTGATGTACCCATAGATTTAGCAACAATGTCTTTAATTCCTAAAACTTCACAAACAGCCCTAACAGGACCACCAGCAATAATACCCGTTCCCTTAGGAGCTGCTCTTAAAATAATTTTACCCGCACCATCTTTACCATAAACATCGTGGTGAATAGTTCTTCCCTCTCTTAGAGGTATATGGGTTAAAACTCGTCTAGCATTTTCGTTAGCCTTTTTTATAGCATCAGGAACTTGTTTAGCTTTTGCATGAGCTACTCCAATTTTACCCGCTTGATTTCCAACAACAACTAATGCAGAAAAACCAAATCTACGCCCACCTTTTACAACTTTCGTAATTCTATTAATGTGAACTAATTTTTCTAAAATACCGTCGTCGTTTTTTTTTTTAAAATCCATAATTAAAATTCCATCCCATTTTTACGTAACGTTTCAGCGAATGCCTTAACTCTACCATGATACTTATAAACTCCTCTATCAAAATAGATCTTTGTTATTTTCTTCTCTACAGCTTTTTTTGCTAGTTTTTCAGCAACAATTTTGGAAATATCTGTTTTATTAACTTTATCCATAGCTTTTATATCTTTTTCAATAGAAGAAGAAGAAAGCAAAGTAATATTTTTAACATCATCGATTATTTGAGCAGATATATTTTTTGAAGATCTTGAAATACTCAACCTAAATCTGTCAGGAGAAGAAACTTTTTTAGCTTTATTAGTTACTCTGAATTTTTTTCTTTGAATAGCGTTTAATTTCATTATTTTTTCTTTCCTTCTTTTCTTAATATATACTGACCTTTTTCCCTAATACCTTTGCCTTTGTAAGGCTCTGGTTTTCTAAATGATTTAATTTTTGAACAAACCATACCGACTTGCTGTTTGTCAGACCCACTTACCTTAACAGTTGTCTGTTTTTCAACAACAACATTAATACCTTCTGGGATTTCGAAATTTATATCGTGACTATAACCAAGTTGTAAATTTAATACTTTATCTTTCAATGCAGCTCTATAACCAACACCAACCAGTTCAAGTATTTTTTCATAACCAGTGCTAGAGCCAATCACAGCATTATTGATTAAACTTCTATTCATTCCCCATAATCTTTTTGAATCTCGATCAATTACTTTAGGTTTGATTGATATTTCTTTTCCTTCGGTAATATCAATATTAAACATTTCTAAATCAACGTTAAGAGACTTTTTCCCTAGTGGTCCCTCAATGTTAAGAATATTACCAGAAAGTACTGCCTTAACTTTATCGGGAATTGAAATATTTATTTTACCAATTTTAGACATTAAAATACCTTACAGATTATTTCGCCACCAACTTTTTGTTTTCTAGCATCAACATCAGTCATAACACCTTTTGGTGTAGAGACGATTGCAACTCCAAGTCCACCATTAATTTTTGGTAAACTATCTGCACTTGAAAAAATTCTTCTACCTGGTTTTGAAACTCTTTCAAAAGTGCTAATAACTGGGTTACCTGAATAATATTTTAGATCTATAGATAAAACCGGCTTTTTGCTCTCTGTATCAATTTTATATTCTTTGATAAATCCTTCATTTTTCAGAATGTCTGCAATTTTTACTTTAAAGTTGGAGGATGGTAGTGCAACTTTTTTATGATTTCTCACTAAAGCATTTTTTATTCTTGCGATCATATCCCCAATTGGGTCACTTAAACTCATATATTCCTTTCTACCAGCTCGACTTCGTCATGCCTGGAATTAATCCATGCAATCCCAAGTCTCTTAAAGCTATTCTTGATATTTTTAATTTTCTGTAAACACCATGTGGTCTTCCAGTGATTTGACACCTGTTCATCACTCTATTTTTTGCAGAGTTTCTAGGTAAATTAGATAATTTTTGTTGTGCTTTAAATCTTTCTTCTAGAGAGATTTTCTTATCCATAATAATTTTTTTCAAAGCTACTCTTTTTTTAAAAAGTTTATCTGAAAGTTTAATTCTCTTATCATTTTTTTGAACTGCACTTACTTTAGCCATTTTTAATTGTCTCCTTTTTTAATAAATGGAAAATTTAATTTCTCTAAAAGTGCAAAACTATGATCTTTATTCATAGCAGCAATTACAACTACAACATCAAGACCTCTAATTTTGTCAATTCTGTCAAAATTTACTTCGGGAAAAATTATATGTTCTTTAATTCCAAAAGTATAATTGCCAAATTTATCGAAACCTTTAGGCGATAAGCCTCTAAAATCTTTAATTCTAGGTAACGCAATGTTAACTAGTCTATCGATAAATTCGTACATTTTATTGCCTCTTAAAGTAACTTTTAACCCTGCATTAGTACCTTTTCTTGTTTTAAAGTTGGCAACTGATTTCTTAAACTTCGTAACGGTAGGTTTTTGCCCAGTAATTTTTCCTAAATCTTCTTCTGTAGATTTCATTATTTTAGCATCTGCACCGTCAAGACCTAAGCCCATGTTAATAACAACCTTAAGAACCTTTGGTCCTTGGTAAGTATTTTTAAATCCTAATTGCTCTTTGAGAGCAGGTTGAATTTCTTTGTAATAAAGTTCCTTTAATCTTGGTGTCATTATTTTTTAGCCTCAGTTTTTTTAATTTTTTCTTTTGCATCAACAAGTACAAGGTTTGAAATATGTATAAAACTTTCTTTAGAAATAATTCCACCTTTTTTTTCTTTTGTTGTTTTTACATGTTTTTTCACAATATTAATTCCTTGAACTTTTGCTCTGTTATTAGGTCTGTCTATCTCAATAACTTCACCTTCTTTTTTTTTATCTCTTCCGGTTAATACTTTTACTTTAGAGCCTTTTTTAATCATTTTATAAAACCTCAGGAGCCAATGAAATTATTTTCATTTGACCTCTATTTCTTAATTCTCTTGTAACTGGACCGAAAATTCTAGTTCCAACAGGTTCACCTTTATCATCAACTAAAACTGCAGCATTATTATCAAATTTAACTTTTGATCCATCTTCTCTATGAATTCCATATTTTACACGAACTACAACAGCTTTATGTACTGATCCCTTTTTAACTTTTCCTTTAGGTATCGCCTCTTTTACAGCAACAACAATAGTATCACCAATGCTAGCATACCTTCGCTTTGATCCACCTAAAACTTTAATACATTCAATTCTTTTTGCTCCAGTGTTGTCTGCAACTAACATCTCGGTTTGTACCTGTATCATTTAGAACCATCCATTACTTGAAATTTTTTATTTTTAGAGAAAGGTTTACATTCAATAATTGAAACAGTATCTCCAGTTTTAAATTTATTATTTTCATCGTGAGCATTATATTTTTTTTTAACTTTAACTACTTTTTTTAGTACAGGATGTGAGTATTTTCTCTCAACTGCTACTGTAATAGTTTTATTAGGTTTGTCGCTGGTGACTACCCCTGTTAATATTTTTTTAGGCATTTAATTTTCCTTTTAGTGTAGTTTTTAATCTTGCTATCGTTTTTTTTGTTTGTCCAATTTTAGATGGATCTTTAATTTCAGAATTAATTCTTTGAAACCTGAAATTAAATAAATCTTTTTTTAATTTATCTATATTTTTTAAAACTTCGTCTTTAGATAATTTTTTAATTTCTTGTTTTTTCATGCTATGCAAATCTTTTTATAAATTTAGTTTTAATTGGTAATTTTGCGGATGCTTTGTAAAGAGCTTCTTTAGCGATTGCTTCTGAAACACCATCAATTTCAAATAAAATTCTTCCCGGTTTTACCCTACAAGCCCAATACTCAGGAGCACCCTTACCTTTACCCATACGTACTTCAACTGGCTTCTTAGAAACAGGAATATTTGGAAAAATTCTAGTCCACACACGTCCTTGTCTTTTCATGTGCCTAGTTAGAGCAACTCTTGCAGCTTCAATCTGTTTACCTATAATTCTCTCAGGAGCCATGGCTTTTAAAGCAAATGAGCCATAATTAATTTTTGCCGCACGTGTAGCTGTTCCATGAATTCTACCTTTGTGAGCTTTTCTATATTTAGTTCTAACCGGTTGTAACATAATTATTCTTTAGCCTCTTTAGGTACTACCTTATTTGTTTCTTGACTGAATTCTCTTGCAAATACCTCGCCTTTATAAATCCAAACTTTAATTCCAATTATTCCAAAAGTTGTTAAAGCTTCAGCTTCATCATAATCAATGTCAGCTCTTAATGTGTGAGAAGGAATACTACCCTCTCTTAACCACTCTGTTCTTGCAATTTCGTTACCACCAAGTCTACCACTTATTGAAACTTTAATTCCTTTGGCACCTAATCTCATACAAGATTGCATAGCCCTCTTCATTGCTCTTCTGTAGGATATTCTTTTTACAAGTTGTTGTGCAATGTTTTCAGCTACTAAAAAAGCATTAGTTTCAGGTTTTTTAACTTCTTTAATATTCAAAGATACATCGTTGCTTGTAAATTTTGATAAATTATTTTTAATTTTATCAATATCACTACCTTTTTTACCAATAACAAATCCTGGTCTTGAAGTATAAATTGTGACGAAACATTTATTTGAAGTTCTCTCAATCATTACTTTTGACACACCTGAGTTAACTACATTTTTTTTGATATAGGCTCTGATCTTAAAATCTTCAATTAAATAATTTCCAAAATCTTTCTTTTTAGCATACCAAACAGAGTCCCAGCCTCTATTTACACCAAGTCTAAAACCTATTGGATTAACTTTTTGTCCCATGACTCTCCATTTGTTTTGCTTCTGATAATATAATTGTAATTGTTGAATATGGTTTTAAAATTGGCGCAGCTCTTCCCTTTGCTCTAGGTCTAAATCTTTTCATAACAACTTTTTTTCCACAATAAGCTTCTTTAACAATTAACTTATCAATATCATATTGATTATTATTTTCAGCGTTAGCTATAGCTGAAGAAACAGTTTTTCTAATTTCTCTAGTTATTCTTTTTGCAGAAAATTGTAATTCTCTAATAGCAACATCTACTTTTTTTCCAACAATTGCCTTAAGAATTGGATTAAGTTTTCTTACACTAGATCTAATATTGTTATTTACTGATCTAACTGTGTCTACTTTTAATCTATTAATTTTCTTTTTCTTATTCATAATTATTTCTTAGCAGCTGTTGCGGGTTTAGCTTTTTTATCTGCAGGCGTATGACCAAAAAATGTTCTTGTTGGAGAAAACTCACCAAGTTTGTGCCCAACCATATCTTCAGAAATGGTAACAGGTATAAATTTCTTTCCATTGTAAATCAAAAAACTAACACCAATAAATTCAGGAATTATTGTTGATTTTCTTGACCAAGTTTTAATTGGCATTTTTTTAGGGTCTAATTTTTGTTTTTCAACCTTTTTAATTAAGCTCTCTTCAACAAAAGGACCTTTCCACACTGATCTAGCCATTATTTTTTAGTATCCTTTCTTTTATTTCTTCTTTTAACTATAAACTTATCTGTTCTTGCGTTTGTTCTAGTTTTTAATCCTTTTGCACCTTGACCTGTTGGTGATACCGGATGTCTTCCACCAGCACTCTTACCTTCACCACCACCGTGTGGGTGATCAACGGGGTTCATCACAACTCCTCTGGTATGAGGTCTTCTACCTAGCCATCTTGATCTTCCAGCTTTACCAATTTTGATATTTTTTTGGTCTGGATTCGACAAAACACCTATCGTTGCCATACATCTTGAATCTATTTTTCTAACTTCACCTGAGGTCATTTTAACTAATGAGTAATTTCCATCTAAACCACTTATAGTAACAGAGGTTCCTGCTGATCTAGCTATTTTTCCACCACCACCCGGTTGTAATTCAACGTTATGAACATTTACACCTACTGGAATATCTCTTAACGGCATACAATTCCCAACTTTAATTTCTTTAGCAGATCCGTTTTCGACAACATCGCCAACATTAATTTTTTGAGGCGCTAAATAGTAAAAATGAGTTCCATCTTCAAACTTAATTAACATAATATAACATGATCTATTTGGATCATATTCAATACGTTCAACAGTACCAAGAACGTCAAATTTTTTTCTGTAAAAATCTACAAGTCTATACATTTTCTTATGTCCACCACCTGACATATTTCTAGATGTAATATGACCATTGTTATTTCTTCCACGCATAGAGTTTTTAGGCTCAACAAGCATTTTAAAAGGTTTACCTTTCCATAAACCGGTTCTATCAACAAGAACTGTTCCTCTAGTCGATTTTGTATATGGTTTAAATGTTTTTAATGCCATTGTTTAAATTCCCGTTGTTAGATCAATACTTTGACCTTTTTTAAGAGTTATAATTGCTTTTTTAAACCCTTGTACATTTACCTTTTTACCTCTTTTAACAACTTTTCTGTTTTGTTTGTTAATAATGTTAATTTTAATGACATTAACTTTGAAGATTTTTTCAATATTTTTTTTTAAATTAGTTTTATTAGCTTCTCTTGGAACCTTAAATACTATCTTGTTTTGTTCAGAAAGATTTGTTGTCTTTTCCGTCACCATGGGTGATAAAATTTTATCATATAAATGTATTTTATCCATTTTAAGAATATCTCTTTTCTAGTTCTTTAATTGAACTTTCAGTAAACACAACTTTTTTAAATTTAATAATATCGAAAGCACTAAAGTGGTTAATATCAGTAACCTTAACATTTGGTATGTTTCTCATAGATTTTTCAACTTTATCTTTTGAAATCTTATCTAAAATTATTAACGAATGAGTTAACTCAAATTTTTTGATAATTGAGTGCATCTCTTTAGTTTTTTTAATTTCAGTGGCAAAATCACTAAAGATTAATAAATTGTTAAGTTTATTTTTTTCAGTAATTAGTGATGCTATACTTAATTTTTTCTCACTTTTATTAAGTTTTCTTTTTTTATAAGCCAGTTGGCCTTTAGGACCGTGTGCAACACCACCACCAACAAATATGGGGGCTTTTCTACTGGCATGACGCGCTCCACCAGTTCCTTTTTGAGCGTAAATCTTAGAAGTAGATCCGGCAATTTCATTCTGTTGTTTTGTTTTAGCGTGTCTACCTTTGTAGTTAGCGTTTGTTTTATATAAAACGTTATCTACTAATTTTTTATTTATTTTTGCAGAAAAAATTTTATCTAAGACTTCAATAGAATCTTTTTTTCCATCTAAATTTATTTTATCAATTTTCATTATCTTTTCTTTTTATCTGGTGTTTTTTTGGCTTCTTCAGCAGCAGCAATTTTTTCTTTAATAGTCATTTTATTAATAGCCTTCACTGACTGCTTAACAAGTATTTCTGAATTTTTAGAACCAGGTATTGAACCTTTCACGTATAATAATTCATTTTCTAGATCAGTTTTTATAATTTCTAAGTTTTGCATAGTTCTAACTCTGTCACCCATATGTCCGGCCATTTTTTTTCCTTTAAAAACTTTACCAGGATCTTGTCTTTGACCAGTTGAACCATGTGATCTGTGTGAAACTGATACACCGTGAGTAGCTCTTAAACCTCCAAAGTTATGTCTTTTCATTGCGCCGGCAAAACCCTTACCAATAGTTTTGGAAGTGGTATCCACGAATTTAACTTCGTTGAAAATTTCTAAACCAAATTCATTACCTTCCTTGTATTCTTCGGTGCTTTTGACCCTAAACTCTTTTAATAACTTCTTGGCTTCTGTATTCTTTTTGGCATACATGCCCTTCATAGCTTTTGTCAGTTTTGAGCTTTTAATATTACCAAATCCTAATTGTACTGCTTTGTATCCACGTTTGTCTTCTTCTATCACGTTAATAACTCTAGCTTTTTCCATTTTAATTACAGTTACAGGAACTAAACGACCAGTTTTATAAAACTCTCTAGTCATACCTATTTTTTTTCCAACTAAAGCTATTTCAGTCATAATTAAATTTTTATCTCCACATCAACACCTGATGCTAAATCCAGTTTCATTAAGGCTTCTACAGTTTGTGGTGTAGGTTCAATAATGTCAATTAATCTTTTATGCGTTCTTGTTTCAAATTGCTCTCTACTTTTTTTATCAATGTGAGGTCCTTTTAAAACTGTATATTTTTCAATTCTAGTCGGTAATGGTATTGGACCTTTAACTGTAGCACCTGTTCTTTTAACTGTATTTACAATCTCTTCCGTAGAAGCGTCTAAGATCTTATTGTCGTAAGCTCTTAATTTAATTCTAATATTTTGTTTTTCCATAATAATTATCCAGCAATCTTTTTAGTTACTTCATCCTGCACATTTTGTGGGACTTTAGAATAATGATCAAAGAACATTGAGTATTGAGCTCTTCCTTGAGACATTGATCTTAAACTGTTTATGTATCCAAACATATTAGCTAAAGGAACCATTGCAGTTATAACAGTTGCATTTCCTCTGCTTTCTTGTTCGCTAATTTGTCCTCTTCTACTATTTAAGTCACCAATGACATCACCCATATAATCTTCAGGAGTTACAACTTCGACTCTCATTACTGGCTCTAGTAGTTTTAATCCGCCTCTAGTACAGGCTTCTTTAAAGCAAGCTCTACCAGCCAATTCGAAGGCAAGGACGCTAGAGTCAACGTCGTGATGCAAACCATCTAAAATTGTAACTTTATAGTCAATCAATGGGAATCCAGCTAAAATTCCACCGTCAGATATTGTTTCAATACCTTTCTCAACGCCTGGAATGAATTCTTTTGGAATTGAGCCACCTTTAATTTTACTGTCAACTTCTCTACCCTTGCCAGGTTCTTGAGGCTCTACTAAAAGTTTAACTTTTGCAAACTGTCCAGCACCACCACTTTGTTTTTTGTGCGTATACTCAAATTCAGAAGCGTTTTGAATAGTTTCACGGTAAGCAACTTGAGGTGCTCCAATATTTGCTTCAACATTAAATTCTCTTTTCATTCGATCAACAATAATATCTAGGTGCAATTCTCCCATACCTTTGATAATTGTTTGACCAGATTCTTCATCTGAAGTTACTCTAAATGAAGGATCTTCTTTTGCTAATCTAGCTAAAGCTTCACCCATTTTTTCTTGGTCAGCTTTAGTTTTGGGTTCTACCGCAATTTCAATTACTGGCTCAGGAAACTCCATTGGCTCAAGTAAAACTGGGTTGGCCTCATCACATAAAGTATGACCAGTTATTGTGTATTTAAGACCTGCTAACGCAACAATATCACCAGCATTTGCTTCTTTAATATCTTCTCTGGAGTTAGCATGCATTAAAAGCATTCTACCAACTCTTTCCTCTTTTTCTTTTGAAGTATTATAAACTGCAGTTCCAGTTTTGATTGTTCCAGAATAAATTCTTATAAAAGTTAATGATCCAACAAATGGATCGTTAGCAACTTTAAAAGCTAACGCTGAAAAACCAGCATTATCATCAAATTTCATTTCTTTAACATCTTCAGTTCCAGGTATCGTTCCATTAATTGAACCAATATCAATTGGGCTTGGTAAATAATTAATAACAGCATCGAGCAAAGGCTGAACACCTTTATTTTTAAATGCTGAACCAGTAGTGATTGGAACAAAACTAAAGTTTAGAGTTCCTTTTCTTATGCATTTAATTAAATCTTCTTCTTTTATTTCATCGCCATTTAAATAGCTTTCCATTAATTTTTCATCTTGCTCTACAGCAGTTTCAACAAGTTCAGTTCTGTATTTTTGAGAAATCTCTTTTAAATCATCAGGAATTTCTTTATAATCCCACTCAGCACCTAAAGCTTCATTTTTCCAAACCTGAGCTTTCATCTTAACTAAATCAACAACGCCTACTAAATCTGCTTCCATACCAATTGGGACTTGTATAACTAAAGGTTTACAACCAAGTCTGTCTCTAATCATATCCACACATCTATAAAAATCTGCGCCAGTTCTATCTAATTTATTTACGAAGCAAATTCTTGGAACTTTATATTTATCAGCTTGTCTCCATACTGTTTCTGATTGAGGCTCAACACCTGCAACACCATCAAAAACACACACGGCACCGTCTAAAACTTTTAATGATCTTTCAACTTCAATAGTAAAATCTACGTGACCAGGAGTATCAATAATATTAATTCTATGGTCATTCCAAAAACAAGTAGTTGCAGCTGAAGTAATTGTAATTCCTCTTTCCTGTTCTTGCTCCATCCAGTCCATTGTTGCTGCACCATCGTGAACTTCACCAATTTTGTGACTTTTCCCCGTGTAGTATAAAATTCTTTCCGTAGTAGTGGTTTTACCAGCATCAATATGAGCCATAATCCCAATGTTTCTATAAGTGTCTAATGTATTCGATCTAGCCATAATTATTTACCACCTAAAATGAGCAAAAGCCTTATTTGATTCTGCCATTTTATGTACATCTTCTCTTTTTTTAACTGCAGACCCTTTTTTTTCATAAGCGTCATAAAGTTCATTAAAAATTTTATCAGACATGTGTTTGTCTTTTCTTTTTCTTGAAGCATCTACCAACCATCTAATTGCTAGTGCTTGTGCTCTGTTAGATTTTACTTCAACAGGCACCTGATACGTTGCACCACCCACTCTTCGTGATCTAACTTCTACAGTAGGTTTGATATTGTTTATTGCTTCATTAAAAACATTAATTGGCTCTTCTTTAGTTTTTGATTTAATTTTTTCGATTGCTTCATAAACTATTTTTTCAGCAACTACTTTTTTTCCATCATACATAATTGAGTTAATTAATTTAGGAATGATAGTTGATTTGAATATTGGATCTGGAGTAATAACTTTTTTTGGTTGTGTTTTTTTTCTAGACATAATTATTTACCTTTTTTAGTTCCATACAAAGATCTACGTTTCTTTCTATTTGCTACAGCTTGAGTATCTAAATTTCCTCTAAGAATATGATAACGAACACCAGGTAAATCTTTTACACGACCACCTCTAATTAAAACTACTGAGTGTTCTTGAAGATTATGCCCTTCACCACCAATATAAGCCGTAACTTCAAAACCGTTTGAAAGTCTTACTCTTGCAACTTTTCTTAACGCTGAGTTGGGTTTTTTAGGAGTTGTTGTATAAACTTTAAGACACACACCTCTTTTTAAAGGTTGTTTTTCTAAAGCAGGAACTTTGTTCCTTGCAACAGGTCTAGTTCTTTTCTTTCTCAACAACTGATTAATAGTTGGCATAAATTTTTTTAATTAATTAATTTATTTTTGAATGAAAATAACTGACAGGTTATTTTGTGGCAGCGTTTAGTTCCGTTAAGTAGGTACTACATTCCAACCAAAAACATGGTCAAAATACTGTTTAATTTAACTTTGTCAAACTAAAACTACAATTTAAAAATGTTTTTTTATTGATTAACTTGAGTTTCTGTAGCTTCTGTAGGCTCTATTTTATCCTGATCAGCTAAAAATTTATTGTCGGCATCAATGGCATTTTTATTCCATTTATTCTTAATGTGACCAGTACCAGCAGGAACTAATCTACCAACAATAACATTTTCTTTTAAGCCATTTAATGGGTCAACTTTACCTTTAATAGCAGCATCTGTAAGAACTCTTGTAGTTTCTTGGAATGATGCGGCCGAAATAAATGATTCAGTTTGAAGTGATGCTTTAGTAATGCCCATTAAAACTCTTTCACCAGCTGCAGGATTTTTTCCATCTGCTATAAGTTTTTCATTTGTTATATCAAACTTAATTCTATCAATCATTTCTCCAGGTAAGTAGGCCGAATCACCAGATTGTTTAATTTCAACTTTTTTAAGCATTTGCCTTAAAATAGTTTCAATATGTTTATCGTTAATTATTACACCTTGTAATCTATAAACTTCTTGTACTTGGTTTACAAAATATTCAGTTAAATCTTTTATACCTAAAATTCTAAGAATA